>Ga0209629_10003870_pt1 | contig 10912 bp, 9 predicted proteins | sample TergutCu122P5_FD_187286 | JGI IMG/M metagenome (GOLD analysis project Ga0209629, IMG submission 187286) | Cubitermes ugandensis P5 segment gut microbial communities from Kakamega Forest, Kenya - Cu122 P5 (SPAdes) (version 2) | ecosystem: Host-associated > Arthropoda: Insects > Digestive system >... | reverse complement strand
CCCATGCCAGCAGTAGTTTAGCTACTGTACAGCTTCCCATGCCAGCAGTAGTTTAGCTACTGTACGGCTTCCCATGCCAGCAGTAGTTTAGCTACTGTATGGCTTCCCATGCCAGACAGATGAAAGAGTAGGTGCCTGACACAGAGGATACCCTGTGGGTTTGGATACAGTAAAATGGCAATCCCATTACCAGACTTACCTGGTAACTTTTAACCACTTCTGGTAAAATTATTCATGACTGATAAGCTCCAGGAACAAATCATCTTTCACATGACATAATAATTACAGTTTGAATAGATATTATATAACATCACTAAATCATTTTAACTTGCATTACACTTAAATAAAACATCCTCAAACTATGAAAACCAACTTAAAATTTAAATGCAGCAAAAATTCCATTAATCTAACTCATACAGAACCAGTTTGCAAGATTATCAGATATTCCAGGTTATCAGATGATGTCTTCACTGAACTAAGTTCCTATAGGTAGGTTTTGTTACTGCACCTATACTTGGGCTGTAAAACTAATCAAAGGACTTTATGTTCGAATGACCATGCATCTTTGATAAGCAAGTAAGTGTGAGACCAACTAGATGCAACAAATGGTGATTTATTGTTATTCAATATTATCTCAACATGTTTCAGGCATCTTTATGCCCATCGTCAGGAGATCCAACTGCGTTCCACTGCCTATGGTTGTCTGTCCTGTAAAAGGAGATTCGTATAAAGACACTTTACACATATAGCGATTACACCACATAGTTCCGCCCTTCATAACACTACACTTTATACAAATCTCCTTTTACAGGACAGACAACTATAGGCAGTGGAACGCAGTCGGATCTCCTGACGATGGGCATAAAGATGCCCGAAACATGTTGATATAATACTGATTAACAATAAATCATCATTTGTTGCATCTAGTTGGTCTCACACTTATTTACTAATCAAAGGAGTATTCCATTTGGATATTGCATTCATCTGTTGATTCAGGGTCATCAGGGTCCCCTTCCATGTTTTCTGGAGCCTTCATAGCTTAAGACATTTATGGAGTAGGAGATCAGGGGTCAAGAAATACCACAACAGTTCATGTACTTGGAGGTCTTTTTGAACATGATCCTAAAATTTGTCCCTTTCATTGACAAAGCTCTTTTCCAGTAAAAATTCTTGGGTCTGCTCGTCTCAAGTTCTGGATTATCAGGATTTCTGGATTATGTGACATCAGATTAAAGGAATTTTCCTGCATGTAAATATGCACCTCTTCAACAGCAATAAAAATTAATGAATGCCAACGTCAGCCATCTTACATGCCAACTTGTACTGTTGCAAAGCTATTTACATCTTGTACCCTAGAATTATTTCCCCTTGCATTTCACTATGTAAGAACTATATCAAATAAAATTTCAAAAAAATATAGTTATTAAATAAATCTATATTCTGTGTTCTGAACAAGTTTGTTTTACAACAGGCAATCTGTTTCTGGGAAAACGTACTTGTATTTGAACTTTCAGTAAACTATGGTTCATACTTGGCCAATAACATACATATATAGGAATCAAAATGTACTTAATCTGACAGAAGGATGTGAAATAAGTCACAGAAATACAAAATTACTAGAACCATTACACCACAAAAACATTATAAATATTTTGCACAAAGTATTCTAATGTTACACTAAAACCATTACACCCAGGTGACAGTAAGATCATGAGTCATTTTACAACATAAGAAATTCATCAACAGAAAAAGTGTGCGTAAGCAACTTCTTAATGCTACTTTATATTGGGCTTTCACATAGCATGTTTGTGTGTCTACATGGCAGACTCTTGAATATTTTGATGCCAGCACAGTACAAACTTTTCTCCAAATATAAATGGTTAGCAACTGGTCTATGAAGATGGTACTTAATCCTTGCATAAAGATTGTGTATGGCTGAATTCGTTTGGAAGTTACCTTGGTTAGTTTGAAGAAATTTGGGGGTGCAGGCACAAATGTTTCTCCAACAATATTTTTCTCTAATGATGAAAAATTTTAGTGACCAAAGATTTGATGTTACCTGCACATGAATTATCATTGTTTGTTCAGGCACTGTAATTAATCCATACAGAAAAATGCTCTGTTCTATGTTCCTTTGCTCTGCGCTGTAATATTTGGGAACTTAACCCCCATGTTAAACAAGGTCACAGTCAGATCCTTTCATATCATTTACAAAACTCAAGACATTTGCTGAACATTTTTGAAAGGAAAGTGTATAGAAGAATTTTAGGTCCAGTATATGATAATGAAAAAGAAAATTGGAGGATATTAACTAATAAAGAAATTTATGCAGTTGTTAAAAAACCTACTATAATAGAGACAATAAGGTTAAATAGATTACGTTGGTTTGGACATGTAGAGAGAATGGAAGAAAACAGAATTCCCAAAACAGTATTACATATGAATTTGGAACCAACAAGATTTAGAGGTAGACCAAGAAATAGATGGCGAGAGAGGGTGAGAGAGGATGGATGAATAGTTGGTGGGGAAGGGTGGCAGGAAAAAGTACATAACAGAGAGGAATGGACGAAGCTCCTGAGAACAGCAAGGAATCGTCGAATTCTGCACGTGCCAATGAAATTAATGAAATGAAGACACTTGCTGATACCACAAATACATGTAGTTGGAAAGGTAGCATTAAAGTAATCAAGAATAAAACTCCAAGGTACTCTTGAGTTCTGCATTCAACAACATAGGCAAATGATAAAATACACACACCTCATTACAGTAAGCTTGTCCCAGAGCCACAAGAATGCCTGATGCAGGTATCCGTTGGTCTGGTTGATAGTCTGCAGACTGTATCATTTCTTCTACACTGAACTCTATCAACTGCAGTACCACATCACCATCAATGTCCGGCAAGTGTTCTTTACATATCTGTTCCATTGTTTGCAGCAACACAATCAAATGTGATTCTGTAAGCTATAGAGAACAAACTAGAGTATACTCCTCAGCTTTACTAAATAACAAATAGCAGTTTTATGCCATATATCATATACAGGCACACTCAAAACAAAAGAATCCAAAAGGCGAAACAAGAGCAGGTGCCAAGCATATACTTGTATTAACATCACCATTCAAGCAAATGTACAGATTCAAAAAATGAAATCTCACACGAATTTGGTAAAGGTAAAGTTTGCCGTTTAACAGGCCATGAAGGCCATGAGGGTACGTAGTGGTACAGCACTAACTGGGGGGTGGGTGATGCCCCGACCACTTTAACCCCCAGGGAAGAGATCTGGTACCCGCTATACAGGAGGCTGGGTGGGCCTCAGAGTTGGTCCAGACAGGTACAAAAAACCTCGCTACCACTGGAATTTGAACCCCAGACCTTCCAGCCCATAGTAAGTTGCTATAATGACTACGCTGTCCCCCCCCCCCCCCCCCCCCCTCCACCCCCAACAGTTTGGTGCAGACAAATAAATACAATAGTCTGATTACTTTTAGTCCAGTTTTGAAATTACTACCCAGTTTTGTTCACAAGGTGACAAAATTAAATAAAATATGGCTCCCTACTGACCTGTTTCTATTTTAGCTGTTCTCAAAATGTTACAACATACTATCACTAATGAGAGACAGTCATATTGCACTAATCCAGTTAAAACAAATATCCGACCACACAATCACGGACATTTTACATTTTTCCAAAAAATCATCCAAATACAGTGATAGTTTAACTGGTTCAGATTAGTTTAACACAGCTTCATTTACAATACACAGCAATTTTCCAAAAATATGGTAACAAGCACCCTGTCACCATGAACTTTATTCTGGCTTCAGTGTACACATTACTCAAGAGTAGCATATTAACCACACCACACCTTTACCTATTCACCAGTAACATGTAAACATCTGTCCCACCATATCATCTAGGCCTGTATTCCAACATAAAAGAAATTGTCATCATGCACCTGCAGCCAGGAGGTGGCAGATTGCTTCATGATGGCATCTGCAGCAAACTACCTGCCAGCCATGTACTTCCTGAGCTGTCCAAAAATATGGAAGTTGCTGGTCCCCACAATGACATCTGGACCCGTGACTGGTTACGGTGCTGTAGCTGGGAGGTGAGGGACCACACACCCCACAGTACCAATTTCACGTCCAGTGATTTCCGTCTCCACCGATTTCTTCTATGCTGTGATACAAACCTTTGTGTCATGGCAGAACATATGTTTAAATGACCATGGCAACTACATGGAGTCTGATGTGCACAATCCACCCATATGCCATGTATGCGTCAAAGCCAGAATAGAATTCTGAGCATCCTTGTTACCATATTTTAAGAAACTTATCTAGAATGTAACCAGTATATACATAAAAAAAAAATTAATTTTGCAAGAAGTTTGGTTGTGGATAATATGTCAGTGTACGCTGAAAGACTCAAATATATGAGCACCATAATACAAATCTGTCCCCCAGAGAACATCCAAAAAAAACACTAATTTCAACCACTGGATTCAGAATGGTCCTGAAGTTCTTTCCCTCTTATTTACAAATTTAAAAAGTCATGATCTAACAACATTCTATCAAGATGTTGAAAATACTGATTGGACATAGACTTGCTGGTTCTCATCCAGTCTAGTGTTCTGCAATATACATGCACAAATCCTTACAAGGCATATCATTTGTTGCTAAACTTACTGCATGACTGAGTAAATGAAGATGCCATACCAACACATTCTTTACCTTGAGATTTCTCATTCGATACATATACATATTTTTCAGCACAAGATTTGCGTGTCTCTTTGCAATTCTCCGTAAGGAAGTGGCAACAACTTCACGCACCGCATGACTTTTGTCACCAGCTGCTTCAGTAAGAGAACCAACAATCACTGAAAAGCATCAAGAAAAACAGTATCTTGTAATATGTGTGGGTGTGTATGTGTGTATATGTGCCCATTTTATTCAACACATTTCTGAGCAATATCTGCTACAACACACATCTCTCAAAAAGTAGGGACACATTCACTGGTAAGAACTGCCACTCATCTGGGTGGATATGATTTCTAAAAACATAAGCTCTAATAACTATTAATAACTGTAAAAATACAAAACTTGAAAAAAAAGGGTGCTCTGTTCAATCTCATGCCAGTCCATAGAAGCTCTGCGGTGAATAAAGAGCCACTGGGACAGTTTTTCTCCCAGGTCTTCAGTTTTCCTGTCAGCATCATTCCAACAATATTCTGTATATATTCATCTAACAATCATGCCATACAAGCTTAACACCTGACAGCATCATTAAATAACAGTCTTTACTATGATGCAATTATGGTTTAGGCCAAAAAGACCAGGGGGATGCAAGATGCAGATTGACAAATACTGCATTTGAAGATCAGTCATGTACAAGCATTCTGAAAGCCCAGGGGAAGAGACATGTGCTCACCACCACAAAGTTACAATACTTCTCCTTTCTTAGCCCATATTCAAATAAAATATGAGTTATGATAAATCCTTATGTATCAAGCCAGTCAGAAAGTACATTTCCATTATTAAAAAAAAGACATCAAATAAACTTCAGTCACTTACATGTGTAACAAATGATATACAATCACACACAATATTCTGGTGGCAGTAAATCTTAACTTTGCATGCACAGATAGGTGCTGACAGGTGTGCAGATATATACTCTGAGGCACAACCACAGAGAAGTAAGCTTAAGTTGACTGTCCAACCATAACACAAATAGATGACAATTAGAATGGGTTCAATTCTTTATTAAACTGCCTAACAATATCAAAAGGGCCATTTATAGATAAGCACCAAAGAGACAAAACCAAAGAAAAACTGTTTTGAAGGTACGATATTAGGACTAGTTTTACAGAGATGGCTTGGGATACTTTAGAATAAAGCTCTATGATCTACCTAATCAACCACAAAAACCTGTAAGTCAAATCTGAAGAGGAAGCAGATGCAGATGAGAAAGGCCCTTATATTTCACCAAGTGAAAGTGAAAAGGCTGTCAAGGAGATGAGGGATAAGGCTACAGGAGATAATGGTGTACCTGGGGACGTGCTCCAACTGTTGGGAGAAGATAGTCTCAGGCTAATGACACAACTGATCAAGAGCATACACAAAACTGGAAAGTGCTACAAGGATTTCATAGAAATTACAATGAGCCTTAAAGAAAGAGCCAGAAGCTACAAAATGCAGTGACCATTGCCCAATCAGCCTCACAGCACATACAGTAAAGACAGTAGCATGGATATTACAAAGGATTAAAAGGAAGACTGAGGTTGTACTTGGAGAAGATGAGTTTGGATTTAGAAAAGGAACTGGGGATGCAACTGGGATGCTGAGAATAATAGCAGATTGAACTCTGGACACAGATGAGGAATTGTGTTTGCATCACAGACTGGCAGAAAGCATTTGACCATGTAAACTGGGCCAAATTAACGCAGATCCTAAAGGGAACTGGTATCGACTGGCATAAAAGAAGACTCATCAGCAAATTGTGCATGGAACAGAGTGGTAAAATAAGGCTGGACCATAGGGAGACAAGAAGTGTGAAGATTGGAAGAGTTATAGACAGGGATGCTCCCTGTTACCGATTCTAGTCAACTTGTACAGCAAATACCTCACATGGGGAAGCCCCTGAATGGGGCGGAATCTTCAAAATAGGAGGATACATAATTTGTGCTGCGAAACATGCAGATTACCTTGTGCTACTGGCTAAGGAAAAAATGGTGCTACAGGGTATGATTGATAAACTACTTCAAATTGGAATACGCTATGGAATGGAAATGAACGTGTTAAAAACCAAAGTAATGAGCATTTCAAGGCAACCATCCTCAATAGATTATGAGAAATCAAAACCAATTGGAGAATTGTAAATATTTCAACTATTAGGAAAGCAAGATAACAAATGATGCAAGAAGCACACATGAAATTAAATCCACGATTGCCACGGCAATCTTGGATTAAAAACTGAAACCAACTACCTGCAGAAGCATTAGGGAACTTACCTTGTTAACCTAAAATTTTTAGAAAGAGTTAGGAAAGCAATTATAAATGAGGTGAAGTGAAAGGAACAGAAGTGTAGCTAAAATCATCTAAAAGTATATAGTGAAGTGAGGTGAAGTGCAGTGATTTGAGGTGAAATACAGCAGTAGCAAATTTAAATGGGGTTAAGGCAAATAAGGGGGTAGTGAAGTGTAGTTGGGTGAAGCTTAATTGTGAGGAAGTGAAGTGTTGACAAATGTAGTGAAATGGAGTGAAGTGTAGTTGTTTATATGGCTGTTTTATCATATTCTTTCATATTCTTGTGGTTCTATTCTGTATCATTGTATATATATGGTTGCATGTTTTGTATGCTTCTATTTAATTTTGTAAATTATGTGTCCTTATTGTTATGTTTTATGTATTCTTATTGTTACATATGCTCCAGTCTAGGTATTCTGTTTCATTGTGTTGTTCTGTGCATTGTTTGTGTACTGTACTACTGCCACCAGGTGTCAACCCAATTGAAGTTAACAAATACATATAAAAACAACAGTCTTCAACACAAAGATGGTTCCCTTGACCAGCAAAATTGACTAAAATTTAAGGAAGAAATGAGTAAGATACTACATTTGCAGCATAGCTTTGTATAATGCTGAAACCTGGACATTTCAGAATGTAGATCAGAAACACCTGTAAAGTTTTGCAATGTGATGCTGGAGAAGGACGGAGATCAGTTAGACTGAGCATGTGAGAAATGAAGGAGTATTACAAAGAGTCAAGGAGGACAGGTATATCCCACAAACAGAAAGAAGGAAAGCTAATTGGATTGGTCACATCTTGCACAGGACCTGCCTTCAAAAACATGGTCTTGAAGGAAAGACAGAGGGAAGGATAGAAGTGACAGGAAGACGAGAAAGAAGATGTTCAAAGCTACTTCCATGATCTTAAGGAAAACACAGGATACAGGAAATTGAAAAAGGAAGCACTTGATCACATTCTGTGGCCAACTCGTTTTGGTAGAGGTTAAGGACATGTCATAAGACAGGCTACCAAATGAATGAAGTCGACTGAAAAAATACCAAGCAAACCACATACAGTGACAGTAAACAGGTGAAAAAGTTGACTGTTTCAGGATGGCATTTCACTGCCCTCATTCCTACTAAATTATATAAATGTCCAGTGCAAAGTACATGGAAAAAGCTAAAGCATTTTCACTTATGATGTACTTGCACATCTCTGAACTTCCTTCACATGTACAGTGCTATAATGTAGGCTGTGCCTCAACAGTTGTCAGACCTTCCTGCCATAAAAAATAATTCACACTAGTATAAATATGTTATCCAGAACTATCACTGATGATGTCAAACCCATAAACATCTTTCATGGATGTTTTCTCAGAAGCTGCAACATAGACACAGTAGCAGCCAATCTAGGGGTGCACAAATTTTCCTAAACTGTCGAAGCCACCTCACAATTCTAGGTACCATAAGGGTGACAAGCAGCAAGTTCAATAATGAAGACCCAGAAATTTTAGGCGCCACCATAAAAATTTATTCTCCACAGCGACCTGAACCCTTGATTTGTGCACCCCTGAGCTCATCAACACATGGCATATCTGGTGTTGAATCAGCTATTAGTTATGTATGACCATGTTTTATGATATCCTGTCACTGAAAGACTCAATTCATTACAAACTGCAGAAAACAAATAACGAAGGCGGAAGGCATGCCTTTTCCTTTGTTTCCATAATTCGGTAGGTGCTCTTTGAGGAATGGATCAAAGTAGGAAATAACTTCCAGCATGCAGAAAAAGTCTGTTTGTAGGACACCCAAAAATGTCATTGTTGCCAAGCAAAGTCTGTCAAAATGCAACTATTGACACCACGCTTTGCAGGCCATTCTGACCACACTTCACTTCTTGCTTGTATTGCTCATCCATATTCCTACCAAGAGATAGTTTCCTGTTTGCTATTATTATTCAGTTGAACCACTCACTGCCATTTCTGAGCGCCATTTTCATGGCTGTTAGTTTTCACTTCAGCCTTTTTCCAATCAGACAAGCTTTGTTTTACAAGAGGTGACACAGTGACCACAAAAAAGGATGCATGCAAAACAACACACCCTTTCAGCTGTTGGTGAAAACACCAGTAATGTATTGTCTTCTCTACACTAGTACATGTTCTTTTGAACTATCTGAAAGATGTCACCTTTTTGCCAGATACTGCCTTCTATAATAACATTTTCCCAGATTGTTTCAAATGTAGCAAGGAGAACTGTAATGATATTAAGCTACATTCCTATAGCTTGAGGTGAATCAATGTAGGTTCTAACACAAACCAATATAAAACCTAACCTACTTAACCTTTCTTAACCTTCCCATCATCTTGAAAGTCAGTTTGTACGTAGCGCAAATAGAACCAAGTAAAGCCATTAGAATACAGGACTTAATTTCATGTCTTGCAAGAAATGCAGCACACCACAAGCAATCTACCTCAAATTTGTGATGTGTATGTGACTTATAATGTCTCATAACTTCAAAATGTAAGGAAGACTAAGCACTACGAAATAAACCTTGAATATATTACAAAATTATTTGACGGCAGTACGTGGCGAATGGCGTATGAAGTTTATATCCAATCTGTCACTCATTAAAAGTTACCTAATCTTGCACATACAAAGCTACACTTCACGTTAACAACTACAGGTATGACGAGTCTTTACAAAATAACACAAACTATTGGAAAGCCGTTACGCAAACAAAAGCTACACGCACACTTATACAAGTACATACCCAGAATTTGGGAATCCTTGGCACATGAATCCATGTCTAACGCATAATTTTGTACTGAATACTATAGGACACACCTATTGCACAGTTAGGCACACAATGTTACTTAAATATCTGTATTTAATCTTGGCAATACATAGATCAGCCGCACACCGAATGCAACCTCACAAATACCTACAATGACGGCATGCATATCCAAACGTTTATGTAATTATACGATGTAAGTGAAGGGATACCATGATATTCATTGTATAAAACGCGAGACATAATAATCATACAACCATCAGCAGACTGGTGACACTGTCAACAATTCGTCACATTCAAGAGTCACGTCTGAGTCACGTTACGGCGGCAATCAATCACCCAACCAGTTTTGGTGTCAAGCGTCTCGCATAGCTTATGACCTGGTACTGGTTTAGTTTTGAAATTTATATTACTAGTCTTTGGGTGCCCTTTATAACGCGAGAAGATGTCTGTCCTTCGACAAAATTATGTATATTTAGAGTTGTGTAGGTAAATATTTACAGTGATTAAACATTTGCAGCATAGTAGTTGGTTGGCAATAGAGTATCTACTTTATTCTCTGGGCACCAGTAAAAGTAACCTCTGTGAATAAAAGCCGATGAACAATTTGATAGTACACTTTCTAAAATGTTTTTCTAATAAACTTCGTTAACATTGTCTCCTTTTCTTTAACAAACCAAACGTATAATTATTGAGAAGAAGCACATAATCCGGGCCCAACATGGCCGCCAGCGCAACTGCCACAGATTATCCCGTGGCAAGGCGGTCAGCCGGGTTGAAACTTGGCGTCTTGGAGCGACATCTTTTGACTCGAGTAAGTTGGCACTTCGCATTTCTCACAACAGATGGCAAGAGCGCAGGCAACAACGCCGTGGCAAACAGTCAACCAATCACAGACTTGTATTCATAGATATAAATTTGGCGCGTAACGTATTCATCACCGACATATTTTGTAGTTGTGTATACTCTGATCTATGTTGTGTATTGCGCGAGGGCACGAGTGCTTTCGTGTTTTGTTTATTCAGCGTTTAACATCGACAAGGTAAGAGAATGTCATTGCTATATCATTTATATAAAGTTTCTGTTCAGTAATAATTCATTCATTCCATTGGCAGGTGCAGAA
>Ga0209629_10003869_pt1 | contig 10913 bp, 7 predicted proteins | sample TergutCu122P5_FD_187286 | JGI IMG/M metagenome (GOLD analysis project Ga0209629, IMG submission 187286) | Cubitermes ugandensis P5 segment gut microbial communities from Kakamega Forest, Kenya - Cu122 P5 (SPAdes) (version 2) | ecosystem: Host-associated > Arthropoda: Insects > Digestive system >... | reverse complement strand
AAGTAATACAGATGAACCAACTAGATGCAACAATGATTTATTGATCTATAAGATCAGCTCAACATGTTTCGGGCAATATTTTGCCCATCATCAGGAGTGTGAGACTGAGATATTTACAGCATATGGTTTCCTGTTGTTGTGGTGGGCAGGAAGATGGTGAGCGGCAGTGTTGTACTATGTGTACTGTAAAACGGGAGAGACTCTCCCGTTTTACAGTACACATAGTGCCATGCTGTCGTTCACCGTCTACCTACCCACAACAACAACAGGATACCATATGCTGTAAATATCTCAGTCTCACTCTCCTGATGATGGGCAAAATATTGCCCGAAACATGTTGAGCTGGTCTTATAGATCAATAAAACATTGTTGCATCTAGTTGGTTCATCTGTATTACTTTACCTATATTAACGTAAATTACAGCTGCTTCCATACTGTGTCCAGCCCATTGGTAACTCAAATGAGAGAAATCCATTCAGTAAACCCAAACACACTTGATACCCACACGTAACAAATACACTGTGTTGTACGTTTTTGGCTATGTCCGATACTACCAACTGATGTATGTAACGAACTGTCCACCGTCCCATTTGGTTAACCATTCAGTGCCATCCTCTGTACACTGTACGAACCCTTAATTCTTCATTTTCTGCCAGACTTGCTACACAATACGCTCCACAACACATCTAAGGGCACTGTAAATTTAGAAACCCTTTCCTTTGCAGCTGTATTACTTTACCTAATTGATGATGCATGGTCAAACAAAAATCAATTTTGATCAGAGCTTTATATAAACAATAATATACTGTTTGATTGTAGGCTAAAATTAAATTTATCTTAAACCTTTTTATGTTGGTTCCCAATATGAAATGTAACTGAAACTTTGTGAGTGGTTTTGAGGGTTAATTATGTTGATGAACAGTGTCCCCATTACGCTCTGATTTTATGTGGCTTGTGCAAAGATCATATAAACATTTTTACAGGGTTTTTTGCAGTACATATTTGGAAGTTTGTGAAGGCTATGCATTGTGTGTAGGACACGGTCATTTAATAATCCTATGCAGCAGTTCCTGTGTAATTAACTCTCACTGTGACAGGGCGGCCAAGACCTGATTTCTTCTGGCGGTGTTTCCCCGATGGAGAAGTGAACCCAGAGCTGAAGTGTACAGGAGACGAGTCTGTTGTTAATGAGGGGCGCAAGAGTTTCCCCAGTGGCCACTCTTCTTGTAAGTAGATGCTGCTTTTATGTGTAATATATCTGGATGTAAGTGTGGTATTTAATGATGCTGTTAGTTGCTAAGTTCGTGTAGCATCAAATTTTCTTCTTGAGTAATCCAGATATTGTTGAAGTGCTGAAGGACACAGTGGGGACTGTTGAAAAACAACAAAGATGTATCATACTTATCTGCACTAAATGAGCTGATCTTTTTTTTTTTTTTAAAGTTTTTCATTTGACTCGCCTTTTTAGTTAACATACGTTGACATTTATAAATTGACATGGCGTACCCTGCCAGACTTGAATCTTCATTATCTTGGAAATTTGGTGAATGCCTAGTGCAGTAACTTGATGTTTTTCTGACCATGCATCATGAATTGACTATATATTAATTACCAACTTGATGCACTGATTATTATTTATTCATAAAATAAAAATAGAGGAGATTAGTATTTTATAAATAAGTAATAATCAGTGCATCAAATTGGTAATTACTATATAGCCTAGTGCAGTGTTTGGCCAACTTTTTTGCCCGCGGACCCCTTTTGTCTTCATAACCACAGATCCTCACATCCTTGCTCAAGTGAATATACAGTGTCCAGATGATAGGTATCCAAAATTAAAAATGTATATCTCACAATGTATTTTAGATTTCTGCATATACTGTACATACCAGTACCATGTGTAGCTATGCATTGCATGATTTGACCTTAATTAAACTGATTGTCACTTACTTTGTGGGGACTGGGATTTTATTAATTAGATATTCTGTTGTACAAAATAAACACATTGCCAATTGAAGATGTCCTATGATTGTTATTAAAAAAACATTATTTTGTTATTAAAAAAACATTATTTCTTTAATTTAAAAAAATAAGTAAACATCAAAGTAGCCATTACACCAACGTATACATGGATCCCCTGAGAACTGGTGGCGAATCCCTTTGGATCCACGGAGCATGCTTTGGGAACCATTTGTCTACTGCATTAATATTCTGTGATGTCACTGTCGTTAACTTTAAAAATATTACCGTATTATGAAATTACACAATCTTGTTGCAGATTTCTGCAAATTGGGAAAGACTGTATGAATTGTTTCTGTTGTTTTATATAAAACATAAAACTCTTAACTCACAGGAAACCCTTTGAAAACATGTGTGTACGTGTTGTGCATGAGCTCAGATTTTCCTGCAGCTTTTTGTAAAATGTGCCCTGTGTGCTGTTCAACCCACAGATTCTGAATTTGTGCTCGTGATCTCCGAAGCTTCTCAAGTGAGAATTAAATGTGACTTTGTTTTCACATTGGAGTGTACAATTTATGTTGTATGATACATGTATTCATCACGATTCATTTTGAGAGAATTATTGTAATTAATAATTGTTTGCATTCTCCTACAGTTTCTATAGATGTTACACTAGGTTGTTCACATTAAATGTGTCATCGTACACAGTTAACAACTTTGTTCTGTTTTAGGTTAGGTTCCAGTATTGAAATGTATATTTATTAACTTTCAGATGTGTACTGCACTGATCTACCATTCCATAATCCTCAGTGTCTCTCACATATCCACAAAAATGAAACTTGTTGTCATAAACAGTCTTTTGCTTTCAGTTTCCTTTGTGAGTATGGGGTTCATCGCATTCTATCTAGCTGGGAAACTTCACATTTTTAGTTCAGTTGGTAGAGGCAAATCGTGGCGTTTGTGTGCCTTCCTTCTCCCTCTGTCTGTTGCATTGGCTGTGGCATTAAGTCGAACATGTGACTATCATCATCATTGGCAAGGCAAGTATGATTATGTGTATAGGGTGTGGGGTTTGAAGGATTTGGGTTGTGGTTTTGGGGTTTATGAAACTAAGACACAGTACTGTCACTCTGAGCACAGTGTTTTGGTGAGAACATGGACACGCTTTTATAATAGCCATTCCTAAGTTGCAGTGACTGATACTTAACGATCACCGCACCGTAGGGACGGTATTAGCAGTGAACATACTGATTGTCCAAATTACATCTCTAGCGTTCTGACAGTGATGTATTTCAATTATAAGTACCTTGTTTCTGGACTTGCTGTTGTCTCATTGAACATGACAGGTGAAATGGTTGGTTGGTTGGTAGGTGCCTGCACATTGCAGTCTGTCAGAAAGACTTGTAAGTAATTTTGGGCCCATTTTCTTGGGTCACATGGGAGGCAGTATCAGTTGTGGAGGGTATACCCTTATGGGGGTTTCTACAACACATGCTGGCTAACGGGACTGTGGTCTACCCATGCCAAGGTGGGAGGTATTGTGCCGAGGACTGCATGGCACTGGGGTAGAGGTAGCAGTGTTGTTAATGATACCCCTTGGGGAACCATGCCGCGCCCCATTGTATGTAGGCCTTCCATCTGCGTGGGGCTCCATGGACGGTGACCTTATGTTTTTCCCATATGTAGGAGGGCTCCCCTTTGGGGACTCTGGCAGACATACATGAATGAATGAATGAATGAATGCATGAATGAATAAATAGACCAGTGGCCCTGGTGACGGAGTATCCCTGTCCGTGGGGACCCTGTTAGGGAACATGGAGGGGGCCCCCTTACCAGGGACTCTGAGGGAAAGGTAAAAAGAGATGTGTTAAGAGAGACGTAAAAATGCCTGGTAAGCGGTTATCTCTCTCCATAGGGGCCCCGCTGGGGAACCTGGAGGAAATTTGCTTGCCAGGACTTTTTTCTGAATGAAAAGGATTGTATACCTAGGTTCCTTTCTTGGACCCAGAGGACATTAAATTTTAAATCTGGGGGCCATCTGGAACTTTGGTAAAGGGACAGGGCTCCCCTAAGCTGATATCAGATTATGGGACACAAAGGGCCATAAGGCCTAGGTGCATCAGGACCGCAAGGGCTCGAACCCAGTGCATATCTATCTATCTAATCTATACACTGTGCATATCACTTTACTTCTTGAATGGTGTGTAGTGGATCAATGTTTTTGAATCAGTAATGTATGTGAACTGAATCCTGCAGCTTACCTCTTTGTTGGCAACCCTAACTTTACTGCTTTTTTAGGCATCTCTTTCAAGTGGTCAATGATAAGGTTGTGGTTGTGTCATTATAGGTCCTAACAACAATATGTGCATAGCACATCACAATTTTATTATCATTTGGATGTATCTGCCTGTTATGAGCCAGGATAGCATCTACAGGCTGGATGATCCAGGAATGGAACCCTGGTGGGGATGAGATTTTCTGCATCCATCTGGACAGGCCCTGGGACCCACCCAACCTCCTGTACAGTGGACACTCTGTCTCTTTCCTACGGGTTGGGCAGCCAGGAAGTGGCATTGACCACCCACCTGTATTTAGCGCCAAGCTTAAAGAAAGAGTTTTGTGTTTACTGTATTTACCCAAATGCAAGATGATTCTAATATAAGACTACCCCTCAAAAATCATGTCTGTCAAGTGAAAATATATTTATCCAAATCTAAGACAACCCCCCAAAATATAAAATATCTGCTAAGAAAAAATATTTTACTGTTACTTTCATACACTTATTACACAAAGCATGCAAGATTCTATGTACCTTTACAATCAGTGTCATTGTCTCCATCATGCCCTTCACAGTCATTTCTGGTGAGATGTGCTGCCATGCCATTATGATCCACACTGACTAAATAATACATTTACTTTTCATGGTTTATAAACTTGCTTGAACCCATGAAGATTAACAGTTTTCTCCACAGATGATGTTAGTGGTGTTATGAATTTAAATATGTGTGTTCTGGATTTTTGTGTTGTGTCTGTGGTCTGATCAGTCTGAGTTCATGGCTTTTATTATAGTGTTTAATTTGTGGATTGGTCCAGTTTTTATTTTTGAGCCTTGTACTTGATTTTTAATTTTTCAGTAGCCATTTTCATGTTACTACACTTGGACTAGATCTGTTCTCATATGCATATCTTAACAATTTACTGTTTCTAAGGTACCCAGTGATAAGGAATAGCTCAATCTAAGGGGTCCACCAGGTTAGGTGCTTCTTTGCCTGAAAATGGAAACAGAGCTGGCTTCTGAAATATTGTACTTCTTTAAAAAATTAAATGATGGACAAAATTCCAAAAAAGGAGACTGTCGTTTAACTTCAGTTGTGCTCTGATAGGTCTTTTGGATTTCTTGTAGCTTACAGATGGGACCGATAGATTGTCCTGAAACATCAATAAGGAATTACTGCTCTGTTCTGTGTAATGTCTCAGTAGAGTGCAGATCGCACTTGTTGAGTGTGTTATGCAGACCTTGATTTGGCTCTGCATGGTCCAGTTCAGAGCATTCCGGTTTGGCTTGGTCAGCTTCACTGTTTCATACGCAAATGTAAGGTGACCTCACATATTTAAGGAGTAAATTTAAAGAAGAAACCTTGTCTTGCATTTGAGTGAATGTGGTATACCTCTACTCCCACTCCAAGCCTTCATGGCTTGTTGTAGGGTAAAGTTTGTTTCTTTGTATGACTAAGGAAACAAAATAACTTTACAGATCATAAATCAAGGTTTTTATGTTGTGCTTGGTAAATAAAAGTGAAAATAAAGGGCCTGGACTTGTATTTTTCTTGTAAAGGAAGTAATTTCTTCAGATTAGATCCCTTTTATACCTCTTCAGTTTACTTTGATAAATACAGCTGATATGTTTTATGTCTGACTTTGTGTTCCAGATGTTTTGTGTGGCTCACTGCTAGGTATTTCAATTTCTTACCTGTGCTACAGGCAGTACTATCCGTGCCTGACATCCATTCACTCTCACATACCGTATGCAGCTATAACACCCCACCTTGAACTGGAGGCTGTCCGTAGCAGTCAGTCCTCTATTCAGGACGAAGAACAGATAAAATGGATTTGAACACAACCATGTTGCATCAGCTGTGAAGGCAGATGAATTTAATCAGCTGGAACTGATTTATTCATTCCACTTTTTCATCGAAATGTTGTTTTTTAAATGTTTGCACATGTGTTTTAAAATGATATTTTTGCTGTTGTTATGTCCTGGGAATATCTGTGATAAAGTATGGAAGGACCTTCCTGGAACTTATGTGTGGCAATTTATGTATTTTAGTTCTGTGAAGCTGTAGAGCACAGAGAGAGTCAGTGGCGGTCTGTGTAGGTGTTTGTTAGTAAAGAAACAGACATGTGTGCATATATGATGTTAGCTTGGAATTCCTCTCCAGAACACAAGACTCTGCTGGTCTAAGCTTACCAGTGGATGGGTTTCTGAAACAGTCTGACTCACTGACCACCCCCACAATTAATGTCCCAAAGTATGTTGTCCATTATCATTCCATTGGTAATCCAGGTAGTTGCTTTCTAAGAGATTTTCCGGACTTAGTTCTTTATATAGACTGACTGACTGACTGATTAACTAACTAAATAACTAACTACATGGAGCAGAGTCCCACCTGAGAAGCTAATAGACCCTAAGCTAGTCAAGAAATTTCCCACATATTATGAACCTGAGAGTTCATTTCCATATTTACAAGAACCTGTCCCTATCCTAAACCAGATCAATCCAGTCCTTGCCCCTCCATCCCCCTTCATGAAGATCTATTTTAATATTGTCTGCCCATCTATGCCTAGGTCTTTGAACTGGTCTCATCCCCTCAGGTCTGCCCACCAAAACCCTGTGTGCACCTCTCCTGTTTCCCATACATGCCACATGCTCTGTCAATCTCATTCTTCTTGAATTGATGCTCAATAGAACATTTATAAAATATAATCTTAATTTTTAGCCTGCTTTCTTTTGGTACAAGAAAGTATATTCTGAAGGCATTGTCCCTGTCAAGTGTCTGTCTCTTCCCAATAATTTCAGGCCAATTTATAGGTTTTTATGAAATTTGGTATGATCATCATACTTCTTCACCTCTGCAGTTTTTTATTTCTTGTTGCCAGCAATGGTGGCCATAAGAGATGGCAGCTATGTTAGTGCCAGTGAACATATGTTATTGAAGTCTTGAGTGAGTGCATATGTTCACAGAAACTCAACATTTTTAAGGTAAATTATGTGTGGAGTCTATAACTGTAAGAACTTGGCAGCTGTATACAGTTATTTTTGTGTTTGTTGGTGATACCTGATCAATCATTTGTGTCAAGGGTGTGGTGGATGGAACAAAATATGCTTGTAAATTGTTTACAAAGCATCCTTATTTGTTAACAATTACAAACCTGAAGGTGGTACATAACTTCAGTGTTAGATCTGACAAATTTAATGTAATGGGATTTTGTGCACTTGGAGATCATTAAGTGTGTAATTGTCAACCAGGTTGTGTTGTATAAGATTTGGTCTTGTTGGTTATGTCCCTATAGTTTCATTAGTGCTGTTAGTACTGTGTGGATTGGATAACTTGATACCTGAGCCCTATAATGCTACATACAGCTGTGGTCAACACGGTCCGGTCACTCCTTGGTTCAGGTGCGGATGCTGCCAGGCAATGTTATACCTGTTCCTGAAACATCTACTTTGTTGGGGAGTAGAAGTACATTGTCTATCACAATGGAATTGCTTCTGTTAAGGTTAAGTTTTGTGTGTTATTAGAATTTCCTTTTGTTGAAAATGAATTGCTCAAAGGATCTGCAGAGTACTGCGGGTTACGAGACAGTGTTTTTGAAACATAGGGGAAACATTTGGAGCTGTGTTTCCACCCTGACCTTGCCTTTTCAACCCCACACTGTAAGGGATCAAGCTATCTGAAGAAGACACTTGTTACCATTGTTTTGGAGGAATCTGCTGCCTGCAGAGTATTGGTAACCACCTGTGAATATGCAAGACTGCAACATTAGTTTTAAGTAGGCCAGCTGTGTAAACCTCGTGTGTTGTTTAACACCGGTTGGGGTCACTGTTGTAGAATGTAAAATATCAATGTGATGTTGGCATAAATATGTATGTACTGTTTTGTACTTTATGTTTGCATCTGTTTAAGTAGATTGCTTGTAAAGGAACGTGTTCTGCATGGATATGTACAGTGTTCTCATACGAGTGGAAGAGGGAGCAAAATTATGTATGTTCAGGTGACATTAAGCAGCAATACATGAATATTTTTACACCTGCTGATTTAATTTTTCAGAGCCTTTTATTTCACTGGATGTATGTAACATGATCTGGTAAAAATATATCATCTACCTGGAATCCTATTCACTGCTACTGGTGGCTGACTGGGGAACAAAGCAGCCCCTCACTTTCATCTGTTGCTGACTTTAAGAATGCGTGGTATTATGCCTTTACTCCCCCCATATCCCTTTATTGCATTGTCAGGGCCAACTTTACCTTTACCATAAAAGTAATTGAAAGTAAGACATATCAGTGGTGTGTATGTACATCTATGTATGTGCGCATGGTATGAAAGTATAAAAGTTGCGAGTTCTTAGGCTTTCGCAGTGGTGTAGGCGATATCTCAGTTGTATTGGTTGTGGTGCCATGTCACTGATTAGTGCCAGACGTTTGGGAGAGACGGAGAGATCTCATCTTCAAGGGTCGAGGTGTCCAACAAGATGGCCTACTGCATTTGGATCTTGACTAAAACCAAGCGTGGTTACCAATGTGATGAATGTTAACAACACTTACATGTTTAATGTAATGAACATTAACTTGTATTAACTTACATTAACTGCGTGCCCATATTTGGTAACGTTCGTATACCAGGAAGAGTTCAAGTCACATACTACCGCAAAATCAGCAGTACTTAGTAGTGTAACACACTCTTAAACCTGGTAGTAACCCAGTAAGCCATTAAACCTGAAAGAATGACTGAACCTTAACTTGTCCCCAATATAGTGTACTGCCTTTCAGTAAATGACCTCACTGATTGCTCACTTGTTAGATTGTTAATCTTCGGCTGTTTGTATCTCTACAACTGTGCAACGACTGAGTAATAGTTGTGTTATTACGTCTGCCAGAATTTGTTAAAGTTACTCTGTTACTGTGCTATGATTCTCTTGCTGCTAATTGTAAAAGGTAAGCCATACTGATTGTATTTGAAATTCATTTATTCGAGTCGAGCAATTTTGGAACATATTTTGGGATTATCCTACTAAATTCCAAATTATGCCCTTTGGATCACAAGAGAGGCAAATTAATTATTTAAACGACTTGGTTAACTACTAGATTAACTCAAACCTTATTCTGTTCATATCTTCCCTCTTTTGTACCATATATTTATGTGTTTAAACTTAGTAAACTACACCATACCTACATAGTTACATTTCTTGCTAAAAGGTTTAACAAGTCGAGTGTGTATCTTGTTAATCCTTGAATCCGTGTGTATTTAGTCATTGTCGAAACGTCGACTGGTGGCAGCATTCTAATGAAATGTACTTTATCTTCACTTATTGCTTACTTTAGATATTAACTTGGTGGAGGTCAAGCCCCTCGTTCTAAGTAGGCATTACACCAATAAACATTAATATTCACCCTCCCTTCCAGCCGATCGCCTGTACCAACCTCATTTCTACCTTCACCTCTGCCTATCTGCTTTCACTACCTTTACCGTCTCTGCCACCTGTTAGTCGGTTTTCATTTCCCCAACTCTCCCTCTGCCTCATGATCGACTGCCTCAACCGCAATACCTTCTCCCACCCTCTGATGGACATCTCCAATTCTTCCTCCCACCCATTGTTCGCATTTCAGATCCCCACTGTACCCTACCTTCCTCAGATCAGCTTCTAGATTCATAACCCACCCCACCTCCTGCCGATTGGCTTCCCCAATCCACCATCGCACCCGTCGATCGGCTGTCCCATCTGTCCATACCTTTCGCGACGTCCAACTCACCTTTCCACCGTAGTCTACAGTTACAGTACTAGATGATCTGTGGTTGCAGTAGACCTCCTGTCTCGATTCGAGTCCCGATTGCTCGTTTCGTCCGAGCCGATGTGCAGTAGTCAAATTCGTTTCTACGTTGTGTACAGAATTCTTTTCAAGTAGGTGTGTCTGTGTGCACAAGTGTCTTGCAGGCGTTACTGCACTCTATTTTAGCTCTTTATTGGTGTAGGCCTATTGTTGCACCTTAAATGAGAGGGAAGGTTTTGATTTCCTTACAGTTTAACTTGAGAGTCTATGTTCTGCTGTTATTCTACTGTTAGACAGTTGTGCGCGTTGATATTCTAATACAATGTTATACATGCATATAATACGTAATAATACAGTATGTAGGTGTACATCACACAAGATACGTAATCGTATGTTGCAAATGGCTGTAAACCGCGTAGTCTGAGTTGTCGGTAATTCGAGGCAACCTCGGTGCCTTTCATGCAGATCTATCCAGATTCTACTGTATGTGAATATTGTAGGCCAGTGCCGTTCTCTTTTGAGCTCTTGTTTCAAGCCTTCGGTTTCCACAAAAATGTGGAGAAGTTTGGGATTCATGGATAAACTGTTAATACCACGGCAAAGACTCTACTGCGAGTTGTTAGTTGGCTGTCTCAAGATTCTTATTATATCTTCATACGTAACGGCCTCTGCGTTGTTCATACTGCCTTCAAAGTACGAGAGTTGGAACTTTAATAGTGGCAACTATTTATTTACAACTGATACAAAATAGATACATGTTTCGAAGTTTTACTGTCCTTCAATGTAGTCACCAGCATTATTTACAACCCGTTGCCAGCGATGTGGAAGTCGTAGGATACCTTTAGCAGCGCCTGTTGTGTTGATAGTTCGAATGGAGCGGTCTACCGCCTGAAGAATCTCTGGA
>Ga0209629_10003868_pt1 | contig 10913 bp, 8 predicted proteins | sample TergutCu122P5_FD_187286 | JGI IMG/M metagenome (GOLD analysis project Ga0209629, IMG submission 187286) | Cubitermes ugandensis P5 segment gut microbial communities from Kakamega Forest, Kenya - Cu122 P5 (SPAdes) (version 2) | ecosystem: Host-associated > Arthropoda: Insects > Digestive system >... | reverse complement strand
GGAAACACGAAAGGGATAATGGAGTGGAAGTAAGAAATGATTTTTCCAGTCAACTTCGACGAGTCGGCCTGTTTTTAATTGGGTAAAGTGGAAAAGTGCCTAATGAAAATCGAGGGCAAAAGAATGTGTGGTCGGTGCATCGATGTACTTGTTAGCGCGCCTGTGTGTGCGTATGTGCGTGCGTGTGGGTGCTTGTGAGTGAGTGCGCCTGCTCCCGCGCGTGTGTCCCGCATCAGAGAGCATGTCAGTTAACCACACTCTGTTGTAATGAGTAGAGGTGTGACTGAAAACAGATGAGTCTTTCGATCTTCTGGGATGTTACGCAGCGTAAGTAGTTGGTTGTTTACCGACGATTCGGGGCAGCCTGTCAGTCCATCTTCGCCTGTCAAGCAGACCAAGACTGCTTGACAGCTGAAGGTGGGTGAGCTATCTTTACAGCCAAATTTATTTTATTTATTGGAATGGATTATGGTTTAATGATAAACTGTATTGTTTAAGTTAGTAATTAATAACCCGTAAAATGTGCAATCCATAATATTTCTCTACGTCGCGCGGTCACTAAAAGCAACAATCCTTAGCCAATATCAAAAAAATTACATTACTTGGAGAAATTTTTTAAGCTTATCGGTTTCTTTGTTTTGGATATGTTTCCATGTTTATAGATCAAATTTAGTAATCTGATGTCTCAGTTTTCACGTTAGTGCAGTGACACGCCCCGGATACACTTAATTCTGAACTGTAACGGAAGGTACGTCATTTCCCAAGACCTGTTGTTAGATCCTACACTCTGTTAGCGGACACACATGTTTGTACAACCGCTTCCCTCTTTCTCTATTCCATTCGTTCCTGTTCGCCAGAACTTCATATTTCAAATAACGTACACATTCCCTTATGTTTTGATTTAGCTTCTCTCGAGACGGTCCTTCTTCTTCGTCCTGTACGGTCTACAGCCACCCTATAGCGGTCCAGACCACATTCACAGAATGACTTAAATGATAATTCCTTTCGCTACTGCAGTGCTCAGTGTAGGACACACCTCAGATTTATGCATGGCCTTATAAGTTATTTTCTGCTGTTTTAAACTTTTAATATATGGGTTCAATCAGCGGTATAAACCGAACGTGAATGTGAAGGTACAGTTAGTTACCATTGTGAGTGCCATGACGGCGGACAAGGGCAGCAGGTGTGTTTCTGCCTTCCTCCTTATCTTCGGTGTTAAATGGAGGTGGATGATCAGATTCACACCCCGGCCGCTTTAAGGCCTGGTGTACACTGATTGGGAGGCCTTTTGTCACAGAGGCGGTCTGGACGTTTCGGAGAATAGGAAATGGACCCCTGTTTTGCCTAGCCACAGCAGATTAGGTATACCGAGCTATACCGGCTCCAATACGTAGGCAAGCACGAGCCACAAGCTGAGAATTAATGTCCTCATATCAGCTTCCACTTTAATACTATTAATATGTACAGAAAGTTGGATCAGGCGTTGAAGATTACACTGGTCAACAAAGATTTTGTCCCATGAGAAAAAGTATGTTATGATGTATTTTTGGACGCTGAATTCAAATATGTTTCCAGAATTTCTCTACCACGCACACCTTTCGCTCCAGGTTCAAGGGCTGGAATCTTCTGCTCCAGGACACTAGTATGCTTTTACCTTGGGCGCCATGAAGAATTCAAGGATTTCTTCTCCCAGGAAGATGGTGTCACGTTTTGCAATTATGTTTGTTCCGTTATGGAGTTCTTGGCCATGAATGTGACCCAGTTCAGTGGCGCTTGTTCACTGATTGTCAAAATTGAGCTTGAAGGTGGTTATACTACACATCGGAAATAGATTCCCTCCGTTCCTTTGGCTCATGCAGCCAACATGAAAGAAAGTTATAAAAGCATGAAGCTACTTTTGGGAAAGATTAAGTATGACGAATTTAAGTGGAAGTTATTTGGTTATCTCAAGGTTATGGCACTGTTACTCGGAATGCAATTTGGGTACACAAAATTCTGCTGTTTCCTGTGCGAGTGGGACAGCCGAGACAAGAAGAATCACTATTAAGTAAACTGTGGCCTAAACGAACATCACTGACGCCAGGGGAGAAAAATGTCGTCAAACCTCCTCTTGTTCTTCCGGAGAAAATTTATCTGCCCCCTTTGCACATGAAGCTGGGCCTCATGAAAAACTTTGTGAAAGGTATGGATAAAGCCGGCCGTGGATTCGAATATGCGAGGAATAAGTTCCCTAATGTGAGTGACGCAAGAATCAAGGAGTGTATATTTATAGGACCCCAGATTAGGGAACTGATGCAAGACAAACAGTTCGATGAAAACCTGAATGAGACTGAAAGAAATGCATACTTGTCATTTAAGAGGATTTGCAAGGACTTCTTAGGAAATCACAAAGCAGCGAACTATCAGGATATTATGCAGGACCTATTGACTTCGAACAAAGCTATGGGATGCAATAGGAGTCTGAAAATCCACTTTCTGGAGTCACACTTGGATTTTTTCCCAGAAAATCTCGGTGAAGTCAGTGACGAACACGGTGAAAGAATTCACCAAGGCATTATGGCTATGTACCAAGGCAAGTGGATCTCAAGTATGTTGGCAGACTACTGCTGGACACTGAAGAGGGGTGTACCTGACAACAAATATCATAAGCTTCTACATTTTAGAGGAACGTTTCTGCCTGTTTCATAAGCACGTAAAGTACTATTTTGCATATTTATATTCCTCTGTATCTTTGAAACCCTGCCTGATAGAAAAATTCTGTATACATATCTGAATTCAGCATAAAAAGTACTGCTAAGTTCATCTATTGAAGTTCGTGGGACAAAAAAAAAGTTAAATTTTGTTGACCAGTGTTATAGCTCGTACTGAGGAGGTGCGGGTTAAAATGTGGGACGGAACGTACACTGCAGTGTCGTGTTTGTTCTGTCCCGTTACACGCATACGTATGTCGCCATGGTATGTCAAAGAAAGTCAGGAACGTCTCCTTCTGCGTTCAGTCCAATACGTCATTCATAAAGAGTCCTACCTTTCGACAATTTGTAGTTTGACTCACTGACATCGTCATTTAATAAGCCACACGTAAATAAATAAATAAATATATATATAAATAAAACGATATTTATAAATCCAGCAGCAAATGTGGTGCGAGAAAATTAACTTTCAGTTACTAACTTGAATTAAGGAGACGAGACGTGATCACACAAGTTCAGTCTGGAAAGGAGAAGGGACCAGACCTCTTAGGAGAGAGGAGTAGACATTAGGAAAAGAGGGGTGGGACATGTGGCACGAATGGGGGAAAGAAGAATCGCATACAGGTTTTTGGCGAGCAAATCTGAAGGAGAGAGAGACCACTTGGAAGGTTTAGGGGTAGAGAGGAGGATAATATTAAAATTTGTGGTAAAGGAATGAGATAAGGAGGGCGGCCTGGACTAATCTGGCTTGGGATATGGAAAAGTGGCGAACTTTTGTGAATACGGTGATGAACATTTGAGTTCTATAAAATGTGGTGAATCTCTTGTTAGCTGAGAAACTGTTAGCTTCCCAAGGCTGACTCTGCTTCGTAGGGTTCATGTATGAACCGAAATAAGTATGAAATATGAATATCGTGTAATGTGGCCACTGTCGGCTTTGTGAGTGACAAACGAAATTCACCATCAAATGAACAAAAAGATCATGTGGACATAGGTTTAAAAATGCAGAGCGTTAGAAACGTTATCTTCTACGTAATGAAGTGCACCTGCAACCTTCCGCATGAAGGTTTTAGCATGTCGTGTACTTGCACATAATTCATTCCACAACACACACGTGCTCTCTTCTGCAACACCGGCACATCCCTGCTGACCACAGTGAAGGCTCTAGACTCATAAATCAATTAATCGAAGGCAATTTGCTGCAGTGCCTTTATTTATTAACACGAAGGTGGGCCACAGTGGAAAGTAGGTGTACGGAGCTGGGAAGATAAAGTTGGTACTTGTGAAACATGTGAGGCATGTTAAAATCTGTAGTGGTCGCTATGTGTGCCGTTAGATCTAAGAATGAAGAATTTTATTTTCTGCCCACGCAGTGCTTTGATGTGTTTTTTTTTTGGTGGATCTCAGAACAAACAGCGATTATTTCCCTTTACAGCATTAACTGATTTGATTTTTGGCGCGTTCGCAAAACTGCGAAAAGCGACTATTAGTTTCCTCATGTCTGTCTCTCTGTCTGTTCGTCTGTCCGTCCGCATGGAACATCTCGTCTCCCACTGGGCAGATTTTCATGAAATTTGATATTTGAGTGTTTTTTTAATATCTGTCTAAAACGTTCTTTTCCCTAATATCTGACAAAAATAACGGATACTTTACGCGAAGATGTATGTATATTTATGATCCTATCTCGCCGATATCATCTTAGAAAGAGAAATGTTTAAGAAGAAAGTTATAGAGAAAATCAGAACACACATTTTATGTTCAGTAACTTTTTTCTTAAATCGTGCCAGTTGTGAGATATTGTGGAAAAGTATGATAGAGCAGGTATTCCGACTGAAATTCGGTGCGTATTTAGTATTTCGTATCTGTCCAAGCCGTGATATAAGCCAGCCTGTGTCATTGCTGTGTACATACCACTCGCAATAATGTTCGGTGAAGAGTGTGAAAAGTCTCTTTATCCTAATTTCGTTATGTGTACCATTCTTGTATTTATTTTTCCCCTTAAAATTATGTATTCCTGCTGCTTATTTTGTTTATCATATTACGTAACCCTGTTACTTATTTTCCCTTTCAAATTATATATTCCTGTTACTTAATGTCATTCATATTATGTATTCCTGTTATTTATTTTCCCTTTCAAATGATGCATTCCTGTTACATATTCTATCCTTCAAATTATGTATTCCTGTTACTTATTTTACCCTTCAAATTTTGCATTGGTGCTACTTATTCTGTACTTCATATTATGTTCCTCTATATAAATCCGTGAAACAAAACTTTCTCAGTCAGCAGCCCTGTTTGCACTCAATATAGTAACGTGTTTCGACTTTTTAAACAAGCCATCATCAGGATATCTCTGTAAAGTGTAAAAACGTAAACATAACATTACGCTACATCAATCAGAATGGACACAATATCTCACCCTTACACATTTATTGTTTGCTTTACTGTGAGCGTTGTGGTTCTGTCCTCTAGTTACGCTTCATTCACATTACACAAAGCTTAATATTTAGAACCTGTTAAAGCAGTGTCTTCCCTCGGCGTTCAATTATATTTTCTCATTATACTTTTCAGGCGCGACGTGTGTCACCTATGTTAACATTCCGCGGTCGCTAGTAACGTGAGTTGACATTCCGTTTGGTGGCGATTATTTACGAAATATTAGTTTTGTATGACACACTTACTGTATATAAGACAACCATCATCGTAAGCACAATATTTAAGCAACTTTTTTTTTCAAAACTGTATTTTGCTTCAAATTTCAAATACGAATACGTCGTCATATGGAATATGTCACATACAGCGAACATAAAATTACAATATATGGTCATAGACGGAAAGATAACATTACATTTTCTCCTAAGCAGTAAGATAAGAATATGCGGAATGGATTTATCTGGCATAGAGTAGAAAAATGGATAAGAACCTTCGGGTTGCATTAAGTGCGTTGACTGTCTTTGTTGTCAGAGAGACTAGTATGTTTGCAAGAACAGCTATGCCACAGGTAGTTAAATATCTAAGAAGACATACTTCAGGGATGAGTGCTAGAAAAGTGGCAATCGAAGTATATCTGGGCTATAAGGAAGAAATATAACAGCAAACGCCGGGTGAGAGAGAGAAGAATGCACCGCCTGCACTTACAGGACTTTTATGAACAGTCGGTTGGACTTTGTCGTTTATGGGTCAGGATGATGGACAAGTATGTACTCGTAACACAGCAGCTGACGACGCTTGTCTGTAGCATCACGCAGCGTCTGTCCTTCCAGTGTTGTTTTATTTAAATGAGCTCTTACACACTTGACGTTAAACTTTCAACACTGCCCCTTCATTAGGTTTGCACTTTTCGAGGCCATCTTGTTAAAACATTGGACAGTTGTTCATATTTAAGGGTGCGCTGTATGGGTTCTTTCTATGACCCAGAAGAATCGATTTTAGCGTGGTGTAATAAACATATTAGTGCAATACAGTTATTTAATATAAGACACCATGTGAATTTGTGGGTTTCAAAATTAGGCGTGTATTTTAGTCACCAAAAGGTGCGTGGGCTTTAGAATTTGAAGTTTGGTGACTCAAAGTTATGTATAGTTATGGCACGATATAAGACATGAATTGGCGTATTTTGTACGTTTTTGGCGTCTTCGGTGGGATGACGGATTTTACAAATGCACTTTGTATACATCCGGTAATAATTATATGAACATGAAGTAAGGATAAAACTGTCCCTCTACACGCAATTAGGGCACGCAGAGGGAATGGAGGCAGTGCTGCATTCATTCTTAACCTCAGCACTATGTGGAAGTGAGTAGTCAACCTCAGGCTCTGGCCGCTTCCCCGCCGGGGGAAACTGCCCACTGTACCCACAAAATTAGGAGGCTGGGTTGGCCCCAGCGCCAGCGCGAGAGCGACGACTAAATTTGATCAAGAACGGACGAATTTCTCAAAATGGCAACAGACAACTGTGTGAAACAAAACAGCTTCTAACACAAAATTAATTCGACTTATTGTTGACCATGTACAACGTTCCTTTCGTGTTCGCAGTCTAAAAGTCGGTCCATAAGGTTTTGAAATTATGTCGACTACAGTAGATTTCACCAGCGCAAGAGAGCCTTTGAAAATTCAATGCGAAGTCTCGTGTCAGTGAAAGTATGTAAATGTCCGGGCCATTTAAACGTAATACTCTTTGCCAGGCTCTGTTTCCAGAAATCATTTTATTTTTGTTCATGTCACTTACATCGTCGCAGTCTGTGAAGCGAATGCCGGAGAGGCGCTGATTTGTGTGTGTTTTTGAGTGTTTGAATGTCGGCCGACGGTAGTGACTTTTATGGCTATCACTGTGATGGGGCTCCTTTATATATCTTGACTTTGACCTTTTGATAGTATGAATCTGATTTTTCTTCTTTTTTTTTAATCTCACGACTTCTGGGTAACAGAAAAAATGTATAAAGCGAAGGGAATACACTTTTGTGATGTCTGACGTAACAAATTTCCGCTAACCCATATTCATCTGCTTACTCTGTGCAGACTTTCCTCCATTGCTACATGATGTTGTTGTGTGTGCTTATTTAACTACGCTCGCTTTCTATAAATATTTCAGAGTATCATTATGTTACTTAATAGCATTTTTTTTGGGAAAGTAATTTAATAATGTGTCTTATTTTTTGCTACTCTAGGTATTAACGCTATAAAGCCCAGTAGCGACTCTGTGTACCACCAGTGTAACGTTAAGTAATTCTACGTTCTTCCCACACAGTATATTTATGTGTTTTATGTGGATCTGAGAACAAACAGCGGTTATTTCCCTATACATCTTTAACTGACTGGTTTTTATAACAGAGATTTAACCCTTTAAAGCCCAGTGGTTGCTGTATATACCACCAGGTTTAACATTTACCGACTCCACGTTCAGCCCACACAGTGTATTTTTGTGTTTTGTATGGATCTCAGAACAAACAGCGATTATTTCCCTATAGAGCACTGACTGACTGTTTTTTATAACCGAGACGGAGTGAGTTTCCTGCGCAGTACAGACTGAATCTTTTTCTGTAATTTAGGTTAAATGTAGTCTTATTGGGCCGTGATATGGTTCACGCGGTTAGTCGCAGGCCTGTCACTTCGGAGGTCCGGGTTCGATACGAGGTCATTCTGTGGATATATGTGGTCGACATAGTGGAAGTGGGAGAAGTGTTTCTCCAAATGATTCGGGTTTCGCCTGTCAGTATCATTCCACCAATGCTCCGTACCCGTGTTTATGTACCTGTTGCTGTTACCAGAAAGTCAAACGGACGATCTTTTGAACTTTCCTAAAGAAGTGTATTTCGGAAATAGGAGAGCATTGGATAGAAAGCTTCTTTCCCTTTTTGAGTATACACAGGTTGAAATGGCCTTATATGAAGATACTGCATATTAGACTTGCTTTATCCAAACACCACTCTTCTTAATTCTGGATATGAAATGCTTTCCTATTGTCCGTGTTTATTGCGTTTTCCAGCGTCACTCTCCATCTGCATATCCGCGTTAAATAACTTGCGGTCTCCTTGGAGAACTCTCGTGAAATTTATATTGGCGCGGTCTCATGCAGTTTTTTTAGAGCATTGCAGTTTCGGTTAAACTCTGATAATAAAAAGGTATTTGCCGGTTTAGTCCGTAGCTAATAAACAGACCTTAACAGCGGCATTCTTTACTGTCAAAATGTCATGTGGTTTAACTACACACGTGTAAATGTATAAATTTGTTTACTCCCATAAGGGAAGAATAGCGTTCCGTCGACGGTTTTGCACGAAACCTTAATTTCCAACAGAGTTATATGGGTACCTTCCGTACTAAGTTTAATTGAAATCTGTTAAGAAGTATGGAAAGTTCATTTACGCCCTTCATTTAAATATGACTGTCACTGAGACGATTTTCACGAAACTCCACCAGGTTACCGAAATGCAATAAAAATCCGACAAATAATTTAGTTGCTAATACAGTGCAACAGATGATGTAAGGACATGGTATCCATATAAGGTATCTTTTTTGTAGAGAACGCCTAATAATGGACACTTTACGTGCAATTCTTCATGAATCTCGTGCTCATTACACTACATATTTATCTGACTAAACATTACGGTCGAAGTCGGTTATAACGTCACGAAAGGGACTGAATATTTTGTGTCGTTTTATATGGGTGTCGTTATAACAGAGGAGTGTAATTTTATGGTTAACAGTGATGAATTGTTTGGTACAACAGAATATCTGACGTTATAGACGGGGTGTCGTATAAGCCGATGTTGTTATAACCGGGTTCGATTGTATATGGAACAGACATTAAATGTAAGACGAGACACAATTTTCATGTACACTATGAAGGGTAAGGAATCGACGGGTTACATAAGAGGCAGGAAATTGTTGAACTCTGAGAACGCCAAAAGCGTCTGAAAAAGGATTCTGATTGTTGGAGGAAGTTATATGGAGCTTGTTTCAGAAAACGTTAGGCCTTGCTGAGATAAACGAGCTCTCTCTATTACAGAGCATTAAGCAAGCTGGGATGGTGTGACGCTGTATCATTAGGTAAATGGTTCCTGGCGTTTCAGAGGGTCGTTTTGCCTTCAGTTTCAAGGTCGAGCCGTCCATGAATGTTTTCTTCACGCACTGCTTGCCGCTCACCTAACGACATGGCGTCTCGTGCCAGATGATTTGAATCCTCAGCAGCACGGCTGTTCTAACGTACAATCTCGCCGGTTTTATTACATTTTTATCATTTATCATGTGCAACTTCGTAACAATGAAACCAACTGTCTATTACAATCTGTTATCACAGGGTTGCTGATACAACCTACATAAGACCATCACAGTATCTGTCATTCGCTTGTCTTATTAGCGTCATTTAATTAACTGAGAAAAATCTTTGAAACGTGTTAACATAGTTGGTAGCCAGATTTATGTTGGTACTAATAACAGGCTAATACAAGCGTCGGTAACCGGTTGTGTGTTAGAATGCGCATGACAAGAAACCTGGCACTGGCATATGTACAATAAAAGTCGTTTGGTTTCCATATTGTTTGCCGACGGCGTAACGTAATTGCATATGTTTTGTCTCTGATTATGTGTTGCTGTATATACTTAAATAATGAGTCTATGTGCGTTACTTATCACTGAAGAAAGACAGAGACTGGCCCTTATGGGCCAGTCTCTGTCTTTCTTCAGTGATAAGTTTACGGGACCAGAGTGGAATGTACTCATCTGAACGTATGGGCTCTGGTCTTCTGGGATGTGACCCTCTGTCTTTGGGTTGGTGCCTGTCGACATTTCTGAGGAACGTGATACCTTCATCTGTACGGCCAACCCCTGAAGACGAGTTTTGTTCCGGCAGACGAAACAACCTAACACTAACACTACGATCTGCAGAGATGTGACACCTTGTTTTTTTGTAGGCAGGTACTAAATTTTGAGGAATATGCTGCCTCGGTCTTCAGGTACTTCCAATCTGAAGATGGATTCAGCAGTTCATTTGCGTAGAGCTGGTGCCTGTATTCCAAACTACACTTTGCTACCGAATGTCACGGTGAGACTGATTATCAGTCCGCTTTTTGTAGGTGAAGTCGGGGGTTCACACCTGCCGACACGGCAGGTGTTGGCACATCACTTCACATTTGATGAGGACTGCTTCCTTTCACGCTGATCCTAATTCTTTAGTCACAGATTACTAAGTTTGTGCCTCGACGTTGGAGACCGTCGAAAGTGAGACGCGACCGATCGGTACCTGAATATAATAACCGTCCTAATGTGTGAGTTTATCGTGTCTCGCTGCGAGTTCCGACTGTACCTGTCATCGTCAGAACATGTCGCGGAAAATGTAAAATGTATGTAAATAAAATGCTGCGTCCTGTTACTCTGGGATCCAAAGTTTACGTAAAATGTATAAAAATAAAAATAAAATTAAAAGTTCAGGTTCATGTGACCGTGCATTATTAATTTAGGAGAAGAAAGAACCAACGGATGACACAAGTAAAAATGTTTATTCACTTTTAGATTAACTCAACCTGTTTCGGGCATCATTATGCGCATCGTAAGGAGACAGGCTGAATAGAACCGCGTCTGGTGTTAGCCTGCAACATAGGGGGTGTGAGGAGACGAATTAATTTGTGCACAATGAGTGAAACCGGTTATGTGTAATAGCGTGTGTTCTGTATGTTAGTGGCTGTGGTAGCATAGTCTAGAGTGGGGGGGGGGGGGGGGGGGGGGGGG
>Ga0209629_10003867_pt1 | contig 10914 bp, 7 predicted proteins | sample TergutCu122P5_FD_187286 | JGI IMG/M metagenome (GOLD analysis project Ga0209629, IMG submission 187286) | Cubitermes ugandensis P5 segment gut microbial communities from Kakamega Forest, Kenya - Cu122 P5 (SPAdes) (version 2) | ecosystem: Host-associated > Arthropoda: Insects > Digestive system >... | reverse complement strand
TTGATTTTCACCCTGTTTTTGTTTAACACCACTAAATTAGGTGAAATTTTTCAAACTGCAAAGCGTTGCGGATAATTTATTTTCAACGCTTTGCTACTTTTTATAAAATTTATTTGCGGATTTAAGGTAATGATAAAAAAAATTCCGAAATTCTAAAACACGAAGGATGGAAAGTATTCACAATCTGGGAATGTGAATTAAAAAGAGATGAAATACTTGATGAATTATTAAAACAAATTAGAAATGCTTGAATTTTATTATAAATATCACAAGAATTTTTTCAATAATAAAAGTAAACACCTTGTTCGTGAGCTTACATCTATCTTGAATGATGAAAATATGGATATTCTGTCAGCAGAACAAATAAGCATTCCTGTTGAATATCAAGAGCATTTATCTAAAAATATATTTGACTCGTTAAATGATATTTATTTTACCATCAAGGAGAATGACGGATATAATCATCCATTGTTAAAAAAATATTTACCCGAAACAAGAAAAGAACCAGAATCAGAATTTCTGTTTGCGGATTTCTTCAGTTGTGCAGGAGGTCTGAGTCAAGGAATGATAAATGCCGGCTTTTATCCTGCTTTTGTAAATGATAATGATACTAATGCCCTTGAAACGTACTATTTTAATCATACATTGCCTTTAAATCGATTTTACAACAGTGATATTAAAAATTTTGTGGAAAGTTTTTCTCAATACGAACATCTTTTTGAAAAAGTAAAAGTCGTTTGTGGAGGTCCCCCATGCCAAGGTTTTTCTACGGCAAATCGTTGGAATTTTGAACTTGAAGAAAAAACAAAAACAAAACGGTTTATTGATGATGAAAGAAATATCCTTTATAAATATTTTGTCAGACTCGTTGGATTAATAAAACCGGATTTTTTTATCATGGAAAATGTCAAGGGGATGATGCGGGTTCAAAAACAAATTGAAGAAGATATACAAAATGAAACAAATCAAGAGTATTCTTTTGTTCCGCTTGAGTTGGATGCACAAAACTTCAATATCCCGCAAAGCAGGAGAAGATATATACTTATAGGAGGAACAAATTTTCTGTACATTAATCAGATTAAAGAAAATATTTTATCAGGAAAATACAGCGAAAGTAAATATAAACTATCTGATGTTCTGTTCGGTTTACCGGAAATAGGGACTAATCCATACAAATTAAAGACAGATTATGAAAGTGATATTAATGGTTTTGTAATCAGAAAGATTAAAGTAGCACAAAACGCTTTTATAAAATGGATAAATGGCAACAAGACAAGCGAATATCTGTTCAATCATAAATCAAGATTTAACAACGAAAATGACTTGAAAATATTCAGATTGCTGCCGGAAGGAGAAAATTCATTGCACGAAAGCATTCAGCATCTGAATAATTATACAAACCGCAACCATATTTTTAAGGATAAATACTATAAATTGAAACAGAACGAAGTTTCCAAAACAATAACATCCCACATGAAACATGACTGCCACATGTACATTCACCCAACACAGTCAAGAGGGCTAAGCCCACGTGAAGCAGCGAGGATTCAGACATTTCCGGATGATTATGTTTTCAGAGGAGCATTAAACGATTGGTATAAGCAAATCGGAAATGCCGTTCCTGTCAAACTTGCGGAGATAATTGCTAATCAATTAATGTTGTATTATAAATGAAATATGCAGATTTGTTTTCGGGTATAGGTGGTTTTCGTAATGCCGCTGACCACATTTCACAAGATACAGATGTGAAATTTAAGTGTGTCGGTTTCTCTGAAATAGACCAATATGCTCTTACTACATATGGTAGTAACTACAATCTTAATGGAGAGATGAAGATGCATGATATAACTGAATTTACAAAAGATGAAAAACAACTGAAGCAATTAAAAAAAGTAGATTTGCTACTTGGAGGATTTCCTTGTCAGTCGTTCAGTTTACTTGGGAAAAAATTAGGACTTGAAGATGAGAGAGGTAAAATTCTTTTCAGTATTGATAAATTATTACAAGCAAAAAAACCTAAGTTTATTGTTTTAGAGAATGTAAGGAATATTATCAGGCATGACGAAGGGAACACGCTTGAAAAAATTATCACATTCTTCAAAGAACACAATTATCGTTATACGAACTATGTAATACTTGATTCTCAGAATTTTGGACTTCCACAAAAAAGGGCAAGGATATTTTTTGTATGCAGTAAAAAACAATTGAATATTGAACTTACAGAACAAGCAATTATTGAAAATTTCAGAAATATCAGCAACCATTCTCTTTTAACCTACAATAATGTACTGGGTATACTTGATAAAAAGGTTGACACTAAGTATTATCTGTCCGAAAAAATAAAACATACAATTTTAGATGGAGGTTCGAAAAATTTCTGGAGTAAATCACAGATAGACCTTGATATTGCAAGAACACTCACAGCAACAATGGTAAAAATGCACAGAGCTTGTCAGGATAATTATTATTCGGATGACTTTATTCAAGAAGGTATATCCCATAAAAATACTCCGAAAGAAATTCTGTTTAAAAAACCAGTCAGAAAGCTGACTCCGAAAGAAGCTCTACTCTTACAGGGATTTAATAAGCAATTTTATCATAATGCGATTGAGGCAGGAGTAAGTGAGCATCAACTTTACAAACAGGCAGGAAATGCCTTGAGCGTAAATACGGGTTACGCTTTACTCCATTATTTATTTGTTAATCAAAGAATTCAAAATAAATGATATGAGAAATCCCGATTTTGTAAGAGAAGAATTAATCCTCTGTCTGGATTTATATTTCAGATTGGATTATGGACAAATGCACGGAAGGCATCCATCTGTCATCCAATTAAGCAATGACTTGAAAAATCTGAATATTCATCAGTATATTCCAGACAAAGAAAGTTTTCGCAGTGTAAATAGTATAGCTCTTAAGCTGGCTAATTTCAAAAGATTAGACAGCAATTTTGGAGGAAAAGGGATGAAAATGGGAGGAAAGATGGATAGAGAAATCTGGAATGAATTCCACGGACATAGAAATAAACTAATGAAAGAATCCTCTCTTATAAAGCATTTATACCTTGATTCGAAAAATACTTTTGTTTTATCAGACCAGAAAGCAAACTATCAATCAAATTTTCTGTGCAATTTTCATAAAAACAGAGAAACAGACCCTTTGGTTATGAAAGTAAAAAAAGAAATGGTTTTGATTGAAGCAAAGAAACTTCAATGCGAAGTCTGTGATTTTGATGCTTTAGAGTTTTACGGTGAAATAGGGCGGGATTTAATGGAAATCCATTATTGTAAGGAAATTGACAATGAGCCAGGACTTGCAGCAAGTGATATGAAAGATTTTATAATCGTTTGCAGTAACTGTCATAAAGTTCTGGATAAGAATTACGGAATACTTGATTACAATGATATTCGCAGTTTATTAAAGAAGCAGGAAAATGGCTAAGCACGAGCCTAAATATGACATTGTACGTCCAGACCCGGAAAATCTTCTCCAGTCTGTGAGGTCATTCGGTTATTCAGTTGAAACAGCCATAGCTGATTTGATTGATAACAGCATCACTGCAAAAGCGTCTGAAATCAGAATTTCCTATGGGATAGACCGTTATTCTTCATTTGTAAGAATTGAAGATAATGGAACAGGCATGAATGAACTGGAGCTGATTAATGCAATGAAAATTGGCAGTTTTAATCCATTGAATGAACGGACAGAAACTGATTTAGGCAGATTTGGCTTAGGATTGAAAACTGCATCTTTTTCACAATGCAGAAGATTAACCGTTAAAACACAAAACAAATCAGGCAAGCACATAAGATGTTGGGATTTGGATTTGATTTCAAAAGAAAAAGATTGGATATTATTCCGTAGATGTATTGATGATAATTCCGATATGAATCTGGGGGAGTTATCTTTTCATGATACAGGAACAGTTATTTTATGGGAGAAACTTGACCGGTTAATCGAATCAAATGAATTACAAACAGACAAAGAACATTTTTACAGAAAATTTGACAACGTACGGAAACATCTGGGAATTACATTTCATCGTTTTATTGAAGCAGGAGAAATATCAATTTCCGTCAACAAAGAGACGGTAGAAGCAATAAATCCGTTTATTGTTTCAGATAATGTTTCCTCTGCTGAGTTACAAGAAGAACAATTATCAATTAATGGTCAGCAAATAAAAATCCAACCTTATACATTACCACATGAATCTAAACTGTCCAGGAATGAGAAACAGCAATTAGATTTGATAAAAGGATGGACAGCACATCAGGGAATATACCTGTATCGTAACAAACGCCTTATTGCTGATGGAACCTGGCTTGATTTGAACTTTAGGAAAAAAGACAGTCAGCGGCTTTGTCGTATTTGTATAGATATTCCGAACACACTTGATAAAGAGTGGCAGATTGATGTCAGAAAAGCATCTGCAAAAATTCCAGATGCAATCAGACAACAGATAAAGAGAATATGTTTTACATCTATCGAAAAAGCAATAAAGGTTTATACTCATCGGGGGGCATATATCAGAAGGAAAGGACAAAAGAAAGAAATTGTTTATTTATGGAAAGCAAAACAGAAACATGGTATAAAAAGTTATCATATTAATGAAAAACATCCACTGTTTGAGCTGATAGAAAACTTTCTGGCAGACGAAGCAACTATCTTCAGTGATTATATGAAATTAGTTGCCGAAACTATTCCTGTCAGTATTATTGTAAATGATTTTGCTGACCCTGAAATACAGATAGAATCTCCTTTGCATGACAATAATTCCGCGTTAATTAAGATTTGTGATAACGCTTTGGAAGTTTTAGTCAATGCAGGCTTGTCTGATGAGGAAGCAAAAAATACTCTTAATTCAATGGAAATATTTCAGAATTTAACACATAAAATTATATGACGATTCATTACAACGAACTGAAAACCAATGCAAGGAATCTTTATGATACCTTTAAGAAAGTGCTTGAGTATGATAAGGCAATGACAAATGCCATTGATTCCGTTTCTGCTCCATTTTCTCATGAACAGGTGATTCTTTCAGGGAAAGCATTTGTTTCAATGAAAGAGGTCAAAGATTACCTTAGGCAGGAACTGGACGAGGAAGTCAACATAATCGTTGATGAAGGTGAACATTATTCGCTCACTGATATTGAAGGGCATATAGATTGGTACAGAGCAAAAAAAGCAGATGACAAAATCAGTTTTCGTTTCTGGAAACGTTATAAAAAATATTTAACTCATGTAAAAGGATGGGCAGAAACGTCAGTGGATAAGATTGATATTATTTCGGACGAGATAATGAGTGATATAGAAGACCCGACTGTTCCGGACAGACCTTTTGACCGCAGAGGATTGGTTGTAGGGTATGTTCAATCAGGTAAGACTGCAAATTTTATGGGAATAATCAATAAAGCTATTGATTCGGGATACAGAATAATAATCATATTAGCAGGTATGCACGAAAATCTTCGACAACAGACACAAGAGCGGATTGATGAAGAAGTTTTGGGAATAGATACAGACCCCGAAAAAAAGCAGAAAAGAATCGGAGTATTAACTTTACCGGGCGAAAGTCATATTCCTATTGATTATTTTACAGAATCAAACAGAAATCCAAAAAAGAATGGAGATTTTAACATCAGAAAACAAAGAGGAACTGCGCCAAGTATTGACAGACCAATTCTTTTCGTAGTGAAGAAAAACAAATCAATTCTTAATAACCTCCGGGATTATTTCAAGCAATGGATTGATACTTTTGATGAAGAATATACATATAAAAAAGATGATGTCAATCAATTTAACAATCTGCCATTGTTAATAATTGATGATGAAGCTGACCAGGCTTCTGTTAATACAAAAGCAACCAGAAATAAAGAAGGAGACGAGTTAGACCCGACAGCGATAAATAACTGTATCAGACAAATACTGAATCTGTTCAGACAAAAAGTTTACATTGGTTTTACGGCAACTCCTTTTGCAAATATTTTTATTCATCATGAAAATCAACACTCAAATTTAGGACGGGACTTATTTCCATTTGCATTTATCAAAACAATGGGAGCACCTACAAATTATTTTGGTCCAAAAGAAGTTTTTGGATTAAATAACAGTATGGAAGAAGGTTTGCCAATATACCGTGAAATAATTGATGCAGGACGAAAAACAGAGGATTTTCCTGATAATTTTATGCCAATCAGGCATCATGCCGATTATATTCCTACATCTTTGCCGGAATCTCTTAAACAAGCATTGAAGGTATTCGTGATTTCTTCAGCAATCCGATGGTATCGGGGACAAGAGAACAAACACAATACAATGCTTATTCATTGTACACGATACAATGCAGTCCAGATTGCACTGGCAAATCTGGTTGATGAAGAAATGACCAATCTTAGAAATGCGATACTTGCTGGTAATGCTGATTTGTTGAGCGAAATGCAAACATTGTATAAAAGAGATTTTATTCCAACTTCAAAGGAAATGGAAGAAACTATTCCTGAATGGAATAATGTTGTACAGTTTTTATCAAAAGTAGTAAGAAAAATAGAGCCTCAAAGTTTGATAATAAATGGTACTGTTGGCGACTTACTCGACTATAAGAATAAGGAAAGAACGGGGTTGTGGGTTATTGCAATAGGAGGCGACAAACTATCCAGAGGATTAACTTTAGAAGGATTAAGCGTCAGTTATTTTACGCGCAGTACATCTTTATACGATACGCTGATGCAGATGGGAAGATGGTTTGGTTACAGAAATGAATTTAAAGATTTGTGCCGGATTTATACAACATCGGAGTTATTCGGGTGGTACAGACATATTGCTACTGCATTTGAAGCATTGAGAGCCGAATTTATTGAAATGTCCCGATTAAAACTGACTCCTAAAGATTTTGGATTAAGAGTTCAGGACCATCCTGATTTGATGGTTACCAATGTAATGAAAATGCGGGAAGCAGAAAATATGTTGTTAAACTATCAGGGAACTCTCACAGAAACAACAACATTTTCTTCTGATAATCAAGTGTTGAAAAATAATTATGAAATTTCAGAAAAATTTCTGTTATCGCTTGGAGAATCTACTACAAAGGATGTAATTGGGCAGAATGTCTGGTTAAATGTGCCTGTAGACAGAATTCAGGAATATCTGGGAACTTTTCAGACATATAAAGGAATGCCTGCTGCCAATACAGTTCGTATTAATGAATACTTAAATGTTCAATTACAAAATGGGATTTCGGAATTTATGAATTGGGATGTTGCTTTGGTATCTCTTGAAACTAAATCTTCTGAGCCTTTTTCGTTTGCTGGTAAAAGGATTGCGTTACCTGAACGCACTGTTACCTTAAAAAAACAAGACCGGTATTTCGTTCAGAGAATGCACGACCCGAATTTTGAATTTGTCGATTTCACGAAAGAAGAGAAAAAATATATTACTGATAAGGCAATAACTAATCAAGCAGCAAGAAAAGAAAATCCACGAAAAAGACGACCACTGCTGATGATTTATGTTTTGTCCTTGACTGAAGGAAAGGGAAAAACAAAAGTTAATTTTGAATATCAACCAGTTGGTTTTGCTATAAGTTGGCCTGCTTCTTCAGAAGCAAAACCTATCAGATATGTGATTAATTCAGTTTATCAGGAACTTGAAATGAGCGAAAATGATTGATTATCGTAAAATATGGCGTTCACTAAACGAAGAATCTCAGAGGAATACTGTTAAAACACAGATTGCAAGACGAATTTCTCTTGAAAGTGTTTTTCCTGTTTTTTTAGCAACAGATGTTAAAAAAGGTGTTCGACTGCTCTATATTGGTCTTGAAAAGAACCATGACATTTCAACAGAAGATTTACCAAAGTTCAGGGGACTTGAGATTTCTCTTATTACAACATCAATCGGACAATTCAAAAATATTGATTTTCTCAAATTTACCCAATCCATTCCTGACAGCGATAATATTTTTGAATTAGTAATTTCTGATATTTGTGAGAAAATCATTCGTCTCCAAAATACGGAGAATCTGAAAGAATGTTTAAATAAGGTTTTGAATGAATGGAAACTGTTTTTTGAAAAACAAAACAACGAGTTACTATCTGTTTCAGCGCAGACAGGATTAATAGGTGAACTGCTGTTTTTGAAAGATTATTTATTTCAGAAATATTCCTTCTCTGAATCTCTTTTATACTGGAGTGGCTCTGATAAAACAAATCATGATTTTCAGATTTTACGTAATGCCGTTGAAATAAAAACAACAACAAGTAAGCAACACAAAAAGTTTGTTATATCATCTGAAAGACAATTAGATAATACAGGACTTGACCACTTATATCTTGCCTTGTTTTCATTGAATCTGCATAATAACATGCCGGATAAAACCTTGCCTTCTTATATCAGAGAAATATACTTATTATTGCAGGACGACCCTGTGGCAACATTCCAGTTTCAGATTAAAATTATAAAATACGGATATAATGAACAATATGAACAGAATTATACCACCGGATTTTCTTTATCTGATATGAAGTTTTTTGAAGTCACAGAGGGTTTCCCAAGATTATTACAAAAAGATATATCTGATGGCATAGGAGATTTAAAGTATTCAGTAGTAGTGGCAGCTTGTATGCCGTATGAAATAAAGTCAAACATTTTAGCAAAAATATGAAATATGAATTTACAGGAATTTTCAGTTGATTTTTTGGAGAGTGTTCTCTTTACTGTCGAAGATGAAGGCACCCCACAGGAAGATGTTGTTACAAATGACATACTTGAATATGCAATTGATGCGGGAGAAGTAATAGCCTTCGAAATATGCCATTATAAAGTCAGAAGCATAAAAATCAATGCGTGGAACTATGATGAAGAAAACGAAATCATAGACTTGTTTGTTGCGATTTTTAAAGGAGAACAACGACTTACAAAAGTATCTGATAGCGATATTTTGGATGCTTTTTCAAAAGCTGAAAATTTCTTCTGGGCAGCAAGAGATAAAAAATTATCTGCAAAAGTGGATGAATCAGATATTAATGTATTTGATTTGGTGCAAATTATTGAACAAACAAAAGATGAAGTGAGAAATGTGCGGATTTTTGTTTTGACAAACGGACAGGCTTCTGCTGATATTGTTCCCGAATCAAAAGAAGAAAAAGATGTTTATATTGACTTTCATTTGTGGGACATTGAAAGAGTATATCAACAATATCTGATTAAAGCAGGTAAACAAAAAACTGAAATAGACTTCCTTAATGATTATAACTATAAATTAAAATGCCTTCACATGGATAAAGTCAGTGAGAAAGTTGATGTTTATCTGGCTATCATGCCCAGCAAAGTTTTATCTTCGATTTATGAGAAATACCGGCAAGGTCTTCTTGAAAAAAATGTCAGAACTTTCTTACAATTCAAGGCGAAAGTAAATAAAGGAATACGTGATACAATACGTGAATCACCCGATATGTTTTTTGCCTACAATAATGGGATATCAACAACAGCAGAAAAAGTTGAAATTGAATTTGAAGATAGCATACCATACATTACGAGAATCGAAAATTGGCAGATTGTTAACGGAGGGCAAACAACCGCTTCTATTTTTGCGACTTCCAAAGAAAAGGAAATTGATTTATCGAAAGTATTTGTACAAACAAAAATTTCAGTTGTACAAAAAGAGGTTGTAGCAGATATTGTTCCTAAGATTTCAGAATTTGCGAACACTCAAACAGCAATAAAAAAATCCGATTTTAAATCAAACAGTGATTATCATATCAGTATTGAAAACTTTTCAAGGACAGAATGGATGCCAACAAAAACAGGCGGCAAAGCAACCAACAAATGGTTTTATGAAAGGGCAAGGGGTCAATATCTTGATGATAAGTCTCAAAAAACGGGTAGAGAGATGAAACTGTTTGAAAGAGAATATCCTAAAAAACAGAAATTTACTAAAACAGACCTTGCAAAATATGAAATGAGTTGGTGGCAACGACCGTACGACGTTGGAAAAGGTGCAGAAAATAATTTTAATCTTTTTACCAAAGAAATATTGGGACAAAAGAATGAAATAAGTAAGAAATATTATCAGAGATTAATTGCAAAAGCTATCTTGTTCAAAGAAATTGACAGAATAGTAGCAAAGAAAAACTTGGGAGGATATAAGGCAAATATGGTATCGTATATTCTTGCCTGGCTTTCATATAAAACAAGTAAAAAGCTGAATCTTGACCTTATCTGGGAAAATCAGGTAATCAGTGAGACTGTGAACAGTCTAATTGAACAAATGATTGTGACTGTCTGGGAACATATCAATAATCCGTCAAAGGCAGGCATGAACATAGGAGAATGGTGTAAAAAAACAGAATGTTGGTTGACATTGAAAGATAAATTTATAGACATCAGTCTGATAGATAATGAAATCAGAAAAGAAGCCGACACTTATATAGAGAACGATTTGATAGGACAAGAACTCTCGCCACAAGAAATAAAAATGATTGAAGAGGCAGGTAAAATTAACAGTGAGGTTTGGTTTGCTCTTTCTAAATGGGCAAAAGAAAATAATCGTTTTACTCCTTTTGACAGAAAACTATTGTATAATTTTGGTATTTTAGCGAACAGAAAAGCAATTTTTAGCCCTAAACAAGCAAAAAATGCTTTACGTCTTTTGAAGCAAGCAAAAGATGAAAGATTTGAGATATAAGTAGAAAGAAAAACGAAAATATATATGGCAATCACAGCAGGACTACTCCACCTCATCCCCCAAGGCGAAACCACCATTGTCCAATTCAAGATCCGGGCAGGAGTGTCTTTTCCTGATTTAGGTTGACTGTTTATCAGTCTTATCGCTAAGAAGAGTTGACTCGGATTTATACTTATAACTGATTATTGTTTACTTTAAATTGTTAAAACTGATAATTGTTTACTTTTTGA
>Ga0209629_10003866_pt1 | contig 10914 bp, 9 predicted proteins | sample TergutCu122P5_FD_187286 | JGI IMG/M metagenome (GOLD analysis project Ga0209629, IMG submission 187286) | Cubitermes ugandensis P5 segment gut microbial communities from Kakamega Forest, Kenya - Cu122 P5 (SPAdes) (version 2) | ecosystem: Host-associated > Arthropoda: Insects > Digestive system >... | reverse complement strand
TTCCGTCGACGATCTGCACGTTAAAGTCATCGCGCAGCAACACGTATTTCCCGGCGATCTCTTTTAATTCAGAAATGGTATGAATTTTCATTTGTTTGGTTCCTTTGTTTTGTTTATTTAATTAATTGTACAATCCAATTTTTCGCAAACTTCTTTCAGCCACAGGGCGAATTTATTGGCCAAAGTTTCGCCGTCGTACAACAGAAAATCGCCTTCGCGCACATCGATTTCGGTCATGGCAAACTTTCCGTCCGACGCGCGCAAAAGCGCGGGAGAGCGCATCGAATCGATTTTTCCGTCGGCCAGTTTGTACAATTCCCGGATATCCAATTCGACCAGTCCGTCCAGTTCCTCGTTCTGCGGGTTATAATCCGACAGCGGCCGATCGCACTTCGCCGCGAACAGATACCACGTGATGTAATCGTGGTGTTCGCGACCGCTTTTCAAAACCGTGTCGTATAAGTACGGTTTGTGAAAAATTTCGACCGGATTGTCGACATGGATGCCCGTTTCCTCTAAAATTTCGCGGGAAAATGCCTGGGCGATCGTTTCGCCGGCCTTGACATGGCCGCTGGCGGTGGAAAATAGTTTTCCGGGATCGACGGCCAATTTTGCGCTGCGTTTTTGAAAGACCAGGCTTTTGCCGTCCTTTATAATCCAACAATGCGCGGTTTTATGCCATAACCCGAATCGGTGCGCGACATTGCGGTCGGCGACGCCGATGTATTCGTCCTCTTTGGTGTAAACGTCGATCAGTTCGGCCATGGCTTATCCTTTGAGTTGGTTCAGATGGTGCATATTTATGCCAAATTCTTACACGCCTTGCAATATTTTTCCCGATCAAAGGCTGTTCAAAATTTTTTCGTTCGTCTTTCTTTGTTGAATTGCCTTTATCGGCAAGTTCAGTTTTTGCAGATTTTGAAAAAGCCATCCGTTCATGTCCGATTTGTCCGCGGGCGTCGTAAAGTTCAAATAATTCACGGATTTTGTACCCCCCCCATGGCGATTTCGGATCCCCGGATAGCGGCCAGTTGACCGACGAATTCATCGACGTCGGTTTTGCCCGTGATTTTCGCGGCATCGAATTTCCAGACGAATGGCGTTTGCATAAAACTTAGTTTTGAATTCGGAAACCTGACATTGAATTTTCGGAAAAATTTCGCATGCCGCGTTTCCAGTCGTCCGGCAACACGCAAATGTCCGCCCGGTTTCAGGCCAAGGATGGCGCGGGTCCAAAACATGTCGCGTTCGTATTCATTCTTTGCGTACAGGGGCAGGGAATACATCGCCCAAACTTCGTCGAATTCGTCGATCGCGTGCCGGTTGATGAAATCGCCGGTGATCAAAACGTCCGCGTTTTCCGGGTTTCGTTTGAACTGCATCGGGTCGATGTTGATGACCTCGCAATCGATCCCCAAATCGGTCAGGTTTTTTTTGATGGGCGATGCGCCGCCGCCGATCAGCAGGATTTTTTTTCCGCGCAAATTTTTGATGTCATCCGCGGTCAGGTTTAATTCGCCCGCATAGGTTTCGAATCCCCGGGCGAAAAACGATCCGCCGCGCGCGGCAAATTTTTTTGGCGAATTTTCAGTCATGCGAATTCTTTATAATCCTTTCAACCGGTTCGAATGTTTTCCGATAGTGGTCATTTATACCATATTCTTTCATGGCTTGCAAGTGGTGTCGCGTCGGATATCCAGCGTTTTTATCCCACCCGTATTGCGGAAATTCGCGGGCCAGGTCGCACATGATTTTATCGCGCGTGACCTTTGCGATGATGGATGCCGCCGCGATGGACATCGATTTCGCGTCGCCGTGAACGATGGCTCGGCCCGGGTAGTTCCCCTCCTTTGGAGGGGTGGGGGCGAAGCCGCTGGGGTGGTCTTTTTTATCTTCAAAATTGGAAAGACCACCCCGTCCGCTCGCTTTGCTCGCGTCCACCCCTCCACAGGAGGGGAACACATTATCCGGCAACCGGTTCCCATCGACCAAAACAAAATCGGGTTGACGCGGCAATGCGGCGACCGCGCGTTCCATGGCGCGCATGCTGGCCCACAGGATATTCAGTTCGTCGATTTCCGTCGGCGAACAGAGTCCGACCGCCCATAAAACATCCGGCGAATGGGTTAAAAATTCATACGCCGCATCGCGGGATCGCGCGGTCATCTTTTTCGAATCGTCGATAACAATATCGAGAGACGAAAGACGAGAAACGAAAGACGAGTAATTGTCGTTTTTCGTCTTTCGTTTTTCGTTTCTCGTAAATATCACGGCGGCGGCGACGACGGGGCCGCATAACGGGCCACGTCCCGCCTCGTCCACGCCGGCAATCAGGAAGGGTGGGGCGACTTTGTCCCCAAAGTCGCCTTTAGGATAGGTCGGTTTGGGACAAACCGACCCCACCGGGGACAAACCCGCCCCACCAATAATTTCATCTTCGATTTCAAATGTCGGGCCTGATTTCATAACCCGGATTCTACAAAATTTTAGCATGGTGGTAAAAGTCCTAATTTTTCTAAAAATAACTTGACAAATTGATGCGGGGGGGGGGTATCATTGTAACTAATTATGATTCGTCAAGGTTACGAATCGGTAAAATAAGGATTAAAGATGAAACTGGTTCAGAAATATAAGATTTACGGGGCGTTGGCGCTGTTGACGTTGGGCCAGATTTTTTCGTCGTGCCTTGGTGGCGATGATTCCGACGAAAAGAAGTCGGCGGAATGGAATGCGGTGTATACGGCGTATCGGGACAGCCTGAACACGTTGACCGCGACCAAAACGGTGGCCCAGGTCGAAGCATCGGTAGAGCAATTCGGATGCAATACGAAATTTTTGCCGGAAAAGCCCGGTCAACTGACCTTTTATATGAACGGGGATCTGCGCTGGTACGATCCGGAAACTGTAATTAGCCCGGTGTACGACGATGCGATTTTTGTGGTCCATACTTATGCGGGTATTTTGGAGCATGAAGTCGATGTTAAAAAGTTAGAGGTTCAATTCATCGCGGATTCCGTCTGGATCGCCAAACATCCAAAACAGGCATCGGCCGCGGATAAGAAAAGCAATGCGGATTATTTGGCATGGTCGAAAAAATCCATTGACGATTTGAATCGCCAAAAATACAGATTGGATTCGATCGCCAACCGGAACCGCGCATTTTGGCAGGCGTTCAAATATATTATCAATAAACGGCAAAAGCAGTAATGGAAAAACATAAAAAAACCGGCGTATGCCGGTTTTTTTATATATTATCGTTATTGTCCCGGACAACGGCGAAGTTGTCGTTCGATTCGTATCGTGGCCATTTTCCGTCGGCCAGATCCTGGATCGTCGTCGTCGGCTGATTCAATCGCGCGCGGTACAGCCATAAATTGGCCAGCACGCGTTTCACATACGTCCGGGTTTCCGTCGCCGGAAAGCTTTCGATGAACAGCAACGGGTCGTCGGTCTGGAACTGTTTTTCCCACTTTAACATGGCGCCCGGGCCCGCGTTGTACGACACCAACATCTTGATTACATTATTGTCGACGGCCGGCAGGGCCAGCAGATCGACGATATGCTGTTGCCCCAGAAACATGTTGTCGTTCGGGTCGGTGATGTCCAGGTCGGCCATATCCATATCCTGATTCCGGGCCGTCAGTTTGGCGGTTTTCGGCATCAATTGCATCAATCCGGATGCACCGACGCGCGATTTCGCGTCCGTTTTGAATGCCGATTCCTGGCGCGTGATGGCGAACAACAGCGCGCGGTCGATGCTCCATCCGCCGGTCGGTTCCCAATCCGGCAACGGGTATTGCGCGGTCGAAATGATGTTCGGATCGATTTCCGTGATGTCGCGGCTGGACAGCATGGCGGACACCTGCATCGATGCGCGCGGCAATTCCGCGACGGATGCGATCGAATGCACGGCGTGCAGCAATTGATCGGATGACGATGGCGCGATCAGGTATTGCAGATGCGATTCGGCCAGATCGCGTTCCCCGATTTGCAACAACGCCAATGCCTCGACCCCGTATCCGTTCTTCATCAATTCCGCGATGTCGTTCGCGTTCCATTCGGAATCGAAAAATTCGTATTTCGGCGCATTGCCCAACATGGCGTCCGACAACGCCCCGTAAAATGTCATCGGCCGCGCCGCCGCCTCGGTCCAATACTTTTTCGCGGATGCGATGTCATCGTTCGCCTCGGCGCTGCGCCCCGCCCAGAATAAAACTTCAAGTTTCCGCGCCGGGTTGATTTGGGGAATGTTCAGCATGTCGGAAAAATATTTTTGCGCGTCGGCGTAATTCGCCGTTTTGAACGACAGCAACCCCATCGTCCATAACCCGTATTCGGAATTTAATTTCGCGGCGTCGATTCCGAACTTTTTCGCCATGTCGAATTCGCCGTCCGCATAATAAATGAACGACAGCCGCCCGCACAGCCGCCCGTAATCCGACCGATCCAGTTTTTTGAACGCCGCCGTGTCCAGGATGTTCCGCGCGGTTTTCGTGTTGCCGTGTTTCAGCGCGGATTTGAACCGGTTGATTTCGCGCGCCGCGTCGCCGCCGTATGTTTTGGCCGTCCAGGTTTCGGATTTGGCGACCGCGTCCAGGTTCAGCCGCGCCACCGGCGGCAAGTTCGGTTTTTCCGCGTGAACCTTTTTCAGTTTCGCCAATTTGTACATCGCGTCCGCGCCGGGATGATCGCGGTATTTTTGCATCCATTCGGAAATCTCTTTGGCCGACGTTTTGTACGTTTTCGACAGATACCGTTGGGCCAGCACATCGGGCATCAGCATCCGGTCGGACAATTTCGATTCCAATTCTTTGGCATCGGAAATCTTGTCGGATTTTTGCAGATTGAATATCTGGGCATAAGTGTCGGCATCCGCATCGGTCAGAATACTGGGCAGGGTCGTATCGACGGAGCCGGTGGGGTCGGTTTGTCCCAAACCGACCTTGGCATCTTGGCGACCCGGGGACCGGGTCGCCCCACCGTTAGTTGGCGCGGGCGTCGGATCGGACGCAACGGGAACGGGCGTGGCCGGGCGCGGCACGGGCGTGTCGCTTTGCGCCGCAAGCGGCGCAAAGCAGAGCATAGAGCATAGAGCATAGATAATAGATGCGTTTATGCGCGAATTAGAAAATTTGTTTTTTAATTTTAACATTTTATCTGTGCTCTATTAACTATGCTCTATGCTCTAAAACAAGCTGCCGGTTTTCGGGCTTTTTGGCAATTCGCAGACGGCCGCGCCCGGTTCGGCTTCGGGGATTTGGGCGATGATTTTTTTGAAATCGGCGATACGGGTGAATTTTTTATAAACCGAAACAAAGCGAACGAACGCGATGGGGTCCAGCGCGAATAACGATTCCGCCGCCAATTGCCCGATGAATTCGGATCCGACGATATCTTCCGGGGCCTCGGTCTCTAACCGCCGTTGGATCGACGACACGATGCTGTCGATCTGTTTGTCCGAAACGTTGCGTTTGCGGCAGGCGATGCGGATGCTGCGGGCCAGTTTTTCGCGGTCGAACGGCTGAACCTCGCCATTGGATTTTTTGACCATCAGATCCCGCATCTGAACCCGTTCGATCGTCGTAAAGCGCGCCCCGCATTCGGAGCAAATGCGGCGTCGGCGGATCGTCCCGTCTTCCTCGTTGGGGCGGGAATCTTTGACCTGGGACTCGGTACTGTTGCAGTATGGGCATCTCATGCCCGGGATGGTAGTAGAAAAATCCCAGATGGGCAAGGGAAAATTGCTGATTTACGATTTACGATTGCTGATTTAAACAGGACAGAAAAATGAATAAAAATAAAAAAATCAAGAGGTTTATTTTTATTCGTTCCTGGTCGCAGGCTTTGGCGCAGGAACGATTTATGGTAAAATATAGGCAAAGCAGGGGGGCTGGTTAAATCATAAATCAGCAATCATAAATCATAAATTATCTGAACACCATCTTGACCGGCGATTGTATCGAACGGCTGCGCGAGTTGCCGACGGCGTCCGTCGATGCCGTGTTCGCCGATCCGCCGTATAACCTGCGGCTGGGCGTCAAAACCCTGTACCGGCCCGAAGATCAGACGGCCGCCCGCGCCGTGCGCGACGGATGGGACAACTTTGCGGACAATGCGGAATACGACGCGTTTACACGAGCGTGGCTGGCTGAATGCCGCCGGGTTCTGAAACCGACCGGATCGATGTGGGTCATCGGCACGTATCATAGCATTTACCGCCTCGGCGCCGCGATGCAGGATATGGGATTCTGGATTCTGAACGATATCGTGTGGGTCAAAACCAATCCGATGCCGAATTTTCGGGGCACGCGGTTTACGAACGCGCATGAAACGCTGATCTGGGCCACGCCGCAAAAGACCGGAAAATACACGTTCAATTACGACACGATGAAGAAATTCAACGGCGGCAAACAGATGCGGTCCGATTGGGGCATCGACATCTGTCTGGGCGCGGAACGGATCAAAGACGGCACCGGGAAATCGTTGCACACCACGCAAAAACCGGCGGATTTGCTGCGCCGCATCATTTTGGCGACGACGCGTCCTGGCGACATTATTTTGGATCCTTTTTTCGGATCGGGCACGACGGGCGCGGTCGCCAAGGAATTGGGCCGTAACTGGATCGGCATCGAAAAGGAAGAATCGTATATTGCCGGCGCGACGGCCCGCATCCATGCGGTACGACCGGTCGACCTGACCGCGATCGAGGTTGCGGCGAAACGCGAAGAGCCGCGCGTCGCGTTCATGGAATTGGTATCGGGCGGATTGTTAAGCGTGGGCCAGACATTGATCGGGAAGCGGGGCGACCGCGTGATGATCACGCGCGACGGGATGTTGTCGCATACGACATTGGGCAAATCGTCGATTCATGTGATGGCCGCAAAATTGCAGAATGCGGCGTCGTTCAACGGATGGGATTATTGGTCGGCGGAACGCCGCGACGGCACGTTGGTTGCAATAGACGATTTACGGAAAATTGTCCGCGCCGCGTCGACGGGGATTAAAAGGGCTGCATAAGTTCCCCTCCTATGGAGGGGTGGACGCGAGCGTAGCAAGCGGACGGGGTGGTCTTTCCCCCGGACACTAAAAAAAAGACCACCCCGCCCCTGCGGGGCACCCCTCCACAGGAGGGGAACTTACCGTACCGCGAAAATTCCGGCCGCCTCTCCTTTGATTACAAAAACGATATTTTTGTTTTGCTTGTATGCATACAAGTATTCCGGTTTTCTGCGGGCGTGAAAGTTTAACGTTACCGTATCGTCGGCGGCGTTCGGAACGGCATTGCTGATGGGGCCCATGTTTTTGTAATTCAGCGGCGCCACTTTTTTCCCGGAATCGGTTTCGAAATCCTTGCTTTGATAGATATTATGCGTCGATTTGCCGAGATTGTTGGGGTCTTTGTACTTTACATCAAATAACGTTCCGCCAAACAAAGTCCGCACGTTTTCAATAATTTCCGTGTTTTTATAATATGTGGTTCCGTTTATTTTGATCTTGTTATAGGTGATTTCCACGCTGATTTCTTTCGGGCCGGCCGGCACCGGCGCGACGGGTTCGGTCGTGGACACGGGTTCGGTTTTTATTTCCGCAGGGATTTCGGTGATCGGTGTTTCCGGCACGATCAGTTTTGAAAAATCGATATTCAATTGGGAATTTTCTAACACGGCGACTGTTTTCGCCCGCTTGCCATAACGAACGCCGTCATGTTTTGTATATTTGCGTTTTTGTTCCGGGGTGCGTTTGTTCGTTACCGTTGGCGGCGCACCCGATTCGACGGCGGCGGAATCCGTTGCGTTGTGCGTGATCAATGCTATCACTTCCGGATGTTTCAGAATCGCCGGATGTTGCCGGATATATTCAAATACTTGTTCCGCGGTAATTTCAGCGGGGGGGGGTATCGCAGCACCGACACCAAAGGTCTGTTGTTTGCGTTTTTTCGGCACTTTACCGTTTTCGACGTCGATCAGTCTTTGTTCTTCCTCCTTTTCCGCGATGATTTCGTCCAATTCCGGACAGTCCGGGGATTTGCGCTTGCCGGCATTGAACCGGGATTTTATCCCCGACCGGATGATGCGCAATTCGGGCAATTCTTTGCCGCGCCACTTTTTCTTTAACGCTTCGGATTTAACCGTCGCGTCCCGTGTTTGTTCCGATTCCTTTTCTTTTTCCTTTTCCGCGATAATCAGATCCAATTCCGGCGGGATACCGGATTTGCGCGTGCCGTTTTTGATTTGTGAGGCCAGCGTTGTTCGCATCACGCGCAGATACGCCAGTTCTTTGCCGCGCCACTTTGCCTTTAATTCTTCGGATTTTTGTTCGGCCGATTTTGTTTCTTTCGGCGCTTTCTGGGCTTTTTCTTTTGTCGGTTTTTGCACCGGTTCCGGCGTTGGCGCGGGCTGATCGACCCGGATACCGATGTCGTCGTTATAGAATTCCGCCATGCCGGCGGTTGGGCGCGACATGGGCAGTTCGTCGGTGCGCCCCTTTTGGAAATGCCAAAAATAGTCCGCGCCTTCGGTGCGTTTGCCATCCTTGAACGGGCGGATATAAATCGATTTTCCGACTTTTTGAACGGCGATTTCTTCGGCGCCGAATTTCGGCATATTTGCATACAATTCTCCGGTCGTTGCATTGATCATCAGCAAAGCCGGATGTCCCGCGCCAAATCGCTTTATAACAACCCACCCATTCTGATCCCCCATGATCTGATAGGGGTGCGTCGCGCCCGTGGTAATAACCGGCCCGCGCACGCCGTTAACTTTGGAATAAAGGCTGTACGATTCCGGTTTTCCAGGGGTGATTGTTTTGACGAATTCAAGGGGCAGGTTACGATGTTCGGAATTTTCCGGGATCAGCACGATTTGTTGGGGCGCGGCCATTTTTTGTTCCTTTTATATTCTCTCTCTCTCCGTTGCCCATCCCTTATTTTTTACTTTTCTTGAACTGAATGTCTTTTAATTTTTTGTATTCGCCGCCGCACGCGCACAATTCCGTGTCCGTGCCGCGTTCGACGATGCGGCCCTCTTTGACCACGCAGATCTGATCGGCGTCCAGAATGGTCGACAGGCGGTGCGCGATCACGAATGTCGTGCGCCCGGCCATCAGTTTGACCAAGGCGGATTGAATCAGTTTTTCGGATTGCGTGTCCAGTGCGCTGGTTGCCTCGTCCAGTAACAAGATCGGCGCGTTTTTCAAAATGGCGCGCGCGATCGCGATGCGCTGTTTCTGACCGCCCGAGAGCAATGCGCCCCGTTCGCCGACGTTCGTGTTGAATCCGCGCGGCAGCTCTTTGATGAATTCGGTCGCGTTCGCGGCCGCGGCCGCCGCCTCTATTTCCGCACCTGTCGAATTCGGGCGGCCGTATTTGATATTGTCCGCGATGGATCCCGCGAATAAAAACACATCCTGGGACACAATGGCGATATTGTCGCGCAACGATTGCAGGGTGTATTTCCGGATATCTTTGTTATTGATCAAAACGCGCCCGGATTGCGGATCATAAAACCGTTCGATCAGGTTGAATATCGTGGATTTTCCGCCGCCCGACGGCCCGACAAGCGCGCAGACGGTTCCCGGTTTGACGTCCAGGTCGACGTCATGCAACACTTCGCCATCCGCGATGTTGTACGAAAAAGATACCCGATCCAACTTCACACTCATGCGGTCGGATTTTAACGCGATGGCGTCCGGGGCGTCGTTAACCTCGGACTTTGTGTCCAAAAATTCGAACAATTGTTCCGCGGCGATCAGCCCAACCTGAATCCCGCCGTTGATGCCGGTGATTTTTTTCGCCGGTTGGTACGCGGCGGTCAGCGCCAGAATGAACGCCGCGAACGCGCCGGTCGATACCTGACCCGTCGTGATGAAATGACCGCCCACGACCAGCGCAATGGCCAGGCCGATAGAGATCATGATTTCGAGCAACGGCGATTGGATGCCATTAATCTGGGCCTGTTTGTACGCATTCCGAATGCTGGCGTTTTCGATTTTATAGAACCGTTCCGCTTCGGCGTTTTCCGTGGCAAAGGATTGGATCGTGCGGATCCCCTGGATCGTTTGGGTGACATGGTTCGCCGAATCGTTGGCGATGCCGAACGATTGACGCGCCAGACGACGCTTTTTCTTGGTAATCACGATCATCGGAATGAATATCGCCGGCACCAGGAACAACAGCACGGCGAACAATTGCGGCGCGACCCATGCCATAATGCCCAATGAAATCATAATCGTCGCGGTGTTTTGCACGGCCGAGATGATGGTATCGGTCACCAGTCCCAAAACGGCGCCCGCCTGAACCCCGTAATAATTCATCAGCCGCCCGGTGCGTTCGGCATTGAACACGCCGATGTGCATCCGAATCATATGCCGGTAAATCCGACGGCGCAGGTTCGTCGCCGCCAACAGCCCCGCCTTGGACATCAATAATGTTTTGGAGTATGCGAAAATGCTTTTCACGCCGAACGCGCCGACGATCTGTAATCCGATCAGATACAGCGACCCCATATTCTTTTCGATAAAGCCGCGATCGATGACCTGTTTGACCAGTAAGACCGTATACCCCTCGGCCGAGGCGGCGATGATGGTCGCGACGACGCCGGCCAACAGCCATTTCCAATACGGTTTGCCAATCTCGCGCCAGACGCGGCCGTACAGCGACCACTTGATCTGGGTATCCGGTTTGTCGTTTTTAAACAAAGATTTTATTTTTTTGAACATAGCGGCGCTATTATAATGGGAAAAATGCGAATAGTAAAGCCCTTTAATCGTTCCGAATCGCCGACATATGCGCGTTAAGGATTATTTCTTGCATGGCGCGTTTTATTCCTTGGCCGCCGGAATTGTCCGAAAAATGCCCAGCATTCGGGATGGTTATGAACTTTTTATACTGGGATGGAAGTTGGTTGAATAAAGTCA
>Ga0209629_10003865_pt1 | contig 10916 bp, 12 predicted proteins | sample TergutCu122P5_FD_187286 | JGI IMG/M metagenome (GOLD analysis project Ga0209629, IMG submission 187286) | Cubitermes ugandensis P5 segment gut microbial communities from Kakamega Forest, Kenya - Cu122 P5 (SPAdes) (version 2) | ecosystem: Host-associated > Arthropoda: Insects > Digestive system... | reverse complement strand
TACTTTTAACCAAGTGTGTAATTTTTAGTTAAGTACTGATTGTAGCTCCCTGATGATGGTTTCCTTGTAAACCGAAACATGTTGGAGCAGTTTTACTTATTTTAAGATGCTTTAATAACTCTACATTTTTTAACGTTGTGTGTTTCAGTTGGTTATTAAAGTGTTGAACATTACAGAAGTCCACCAGAGACCATGCTTTCAATTTGAAATATGCCAGTGCATTTAAGATGTGTTGATGATGGTCAGATATTTTTTTGCATTAAACTTCAAGATTAGAGTCTTCTGAATTGTTATGCCATGTTGTTGGGCCTGTGTTAACATGTGTTTCAAAGGATTATGATGCAAACATTTCACCACCGACTAGTTGCACAATGTTTTTGTATTTATTACAAACAGCTCCTACAGGTGTAGGCCATATGTCCTGGCCATCTTCAGGGTGTTACAAGTTCTGTTGAGATGTACAGCATATGTGACAAATTGTCATAGATAACTAGCAGACTAATTTGTGTGTATTAGACTGTTGCATGGAAGATGTACAACATCAATTATATTGCCTTAAAACATAAGGAATTATAATCCCTGTGACATGGTGAAACATTTCACAAAATTCAAAACTGCAGCAACAGCACTGTGAGAACTTTGAATCTTGTATTAAACTTCTTGGTGTGAGTCTAAAGAAAGTGTAAAAGTGACAGTACTTGAAACAGGAGTAAGAACTAAGTGATATTAATGAATCCAATTTTTATACTATGTCCCCGCCATACACATGTGCACACACACACATACATACATACATACATACATACATACATTATGTACATAATACATATATACATACAAACATATGTATGTCCATATGTACATATACACATAGTAAGTACATTTTTAAAATTCAAAAGAGAACAATTAGAATCATTACAAATGCTGGGATAAGAGATTCGTGTTGGGACTTGTTTAAAAAATTGCAGATCCTGCCTTTTTATTCTCAGTACATATACTCCTCACTTATGTTTTTAGTTAAAAAATAGAGATCTGTTTAAATTAAACTCCAATATTCATGGATTTAGTACAATATATGATAATAATTACAGCAGAGCCTGCTTATTCTGAGTTGAGCCTAGCAGCAGCCAAACCTTGCCAAATTAAGCTACATGCAGTGTTAGGGGGCATAACTAGCCAATTAACTGGTCCCTGCCATAGTAACCACTGTACTTTTAAATTGCAGACATCAGCAGGTTTTTGTATTTTCAATCACTTGTAACAATAACAGACATAAAAACAAATTATGTAAAGTGGTGAAACCGTTTCCTCTGTAATGCATGGCATACACTTTTGATGCACTGAAGCAGTTAACTTCTATTATGATGACATGGATAAACAAATATCAGCAACTAATAAAGGTGAATAATTTACAGAAACATTTAAACATTGTTCATATAGCAGTGTTTCCCAAACTTCTTTTGCTTGCAGGCCACTGTTGGCCTCGAAAAATAACCACTGATCATTACAGCCTTGCGGACATAAATAGAGTGTCCAGATCATAGGCATCGAAAATTAAAAATTTAAATATCAGAACCGATTTTAGATAGCTACAAATATATACTAGTAGCCTGTGTAACAATGCACTGAATGATTTGACCTTAATTAAATTATTGTCCCTCACTACGTGGGTACAGGAGGCTTCTTAATTAGAGATTCTAACAGTCATATGAAATAAACATATCACCAATTACAGAAGTTTCCCATTTATTTATAAAAAAACATTATTCCTTTAATTAAAAAATAAGAAAGTGTCAAAGTAGTCATTACAGAAATGTATCCATGGATTCCTTGGGAACTGGTTGCGGATCCCTTGGGATTCACAGAACACACTTTGAGAACCACTGTTCTATAGAATGTAACTTTAAACAATTCTGTAACATGGATTTAAAAATGATGCCTTTTCCACATTTGGTTTCCACTGTTCTGCTGATCCGATGATAAATAAGAATAATTCAGCAATATTTTTAATAGTGCAATAACTTTTCATACATCAGTTGAGAAGTTGAAGTGCCCTGTTATTTCTATTTCTTTTTATGAAGTTATTACATGTACATGTACTCATAGATCATTACTGCATTGTATGCATAGATGTAAGAGCAGTATTAAAAACACTTATTAAACATATTTAATAAAAGAAATAAGCAGTGCCATTATTTATTATAGGTTATTTTCAGAAAAACCTGGGCAATGAAAGATAAAATTACATTAATATATGGCACGAAGAAGACTATAAACCAGACGATATCTCAACATGTTTTATGAAATATTATTTCTCTCTAATAGCTCCAACTTTAAGGCTGTTGACCTTCCTGGCAATGCCTACATGACAAACGTAAAATAACTTGCTTATCCAACATGGACATAATAGAGTAGGCATACACTGACTAGCAATAACTGAATGGTAATGATAATGATGACAAAGTTTTAACTTGGTTAGAGATTAGAGGTGGGAACAGAATATGAAAAAAGTACAAACTGGAATGATCCAGTTACAACATTTTTAACTCTAGACCACCAGTACCCAACAGTTTTAGAATTGGTAATGTTCTGTTCAATGATCTTAGGTTAGAATTTAAGATAGGAAAAAGTATTGTTACCAACCCTACTGAGGTAGCTGAAATACTAAATTCATACTTTACAGGAAATGTAGAAGATCTTGTAGAGCAAAAGAAATGCAAACTATAGTAATTCACAACATAAGGTAATTCATGGGCCAAATGCCATTTTTATTCATCCAGTAACTGAAGAAGAGTTGGGAAGTCTCACTAAGGGCTAAAAAGTCAAACATTCTGCTGGTTATGATAACTTACCTGAATGTCTTATTAAACAACATATGCAGTTGGTCAAAAAACCACTAACAAAGCCAAATTTCACCCTAGAACAGGCCATGAAGGCCCAGAGGAGGAGTAGAGGTATAGCTCTACTCTTTCTTTAACCTTGGCGCTAAATGGGGGTGGGTAGTCAAAGCCATACCCCAAAAAAAACCACTAACACATTTATAATACATCTTTGAATTCTGGTGTTTTCCCTAATGAGTGGAAAATAGCAAAATTGAAGCCTCTGTATAAAAAGGGAGTAGGTACAATGTTCAGAATTATAGACCAATATCAGTATTATCTATTTTTCAAAATTATTGGAAAGGTTGATGTTTAATAGGTTGATACATTTTTTCTCTAATAATAGGATATTTCCAGAAGCTCAAAATGGTGTTAGGACAGGGAAACGAATTGAAACAGCAATTCACTCATTTACAGAAAGAATACAAGTGGCATTGGGTAATGAAACCTATGAGTGGAATATTTTGTATCTAACCAAAGGCTATGATGTATTGAATCATAAGATATTATTGGAGAAACAATACTCTTGTGGAATAAGGGGCAGTATGAACTCATGGTTTCAATCTTGTTTAGCAAAATGATGGCAATTGATAGAGATACATCATAGTGATGCTAGCAATATTAGAGTAAACAGGTATAGGCCCTCTTATACGAAAATAAGATACGATGTGCCATAAGGATCAGTACTTGGTCCATTATTTTTGTAACATACGGGGTGATCAAAAAGTCTCTGTGCACCTGATGATTACAATACATATGTCAGGTGCAAAGAGACTTTTTGATCACTCTGTATAAGTGACCTTCCTTTGTTGAGTACATTTTAAAAATTCTTAATGAAAATCAACCTGATGCTAAGAGGCTGCACACCATTGTTTTACACTCAGCAGACACCATTTCTGCTGCTTATTATCAGAATAGTATAAAACACACAAATAAAAATTATTGCTGTAGTACAAAATCAAGAAAGTTAAGACAATAAATGCATTGGTAAAGGTTTTAATAGAGGATTAGAACAAAACAATTAAGATTTTAAACTTGGAAAAGAACTTTTATTGAGCTAATAAGGCCTGTTTTACCTTGTACATATTATCACTTGAAATTAAAAGACACAAAATTAAAATCACTCCAACATGTTTCAGATCGTATGTGATACACCATCAGGGAGTACGGAGCTGTGCTTGACTGAAATTATTCATAGTGGTTCACAGATATTTGTCGTGTGCTTGGTCGGTGTTTGGCAGCGTAATTTTTGAACCTGTGGTGTGTGTACGGTATGACAGGCTGGGAACTACTAGTAAAAGTGATTGACTGTAATATGCACGGTGAAACCCTGAAATTAATAGCTACATTATTATTAGTAGTAGTAGTATTCAGCCCTTGGGCCGGTTTGGGCAGAGACCAGAGCTCAGTCAGGCGACTGGTGTGGCTCTGGTACGCTGCATCCTGGGCAAGTTCTTAGGGGTAGTTTGCCATTGCTTTCCCCCGCGTTTAGACGTTCCCACTTTCGCCACCAGGTGCCTCCATGTCCGCCACAACGCGAGAGATCCTAGCGGCGGAAGGTGGAACTGTGGGCGAGAATGTTGTCCGGTAATTTTGCCGAAATGACGACTTCCACGCCATTTAGGGATGTTTTACTGCCGCAAATCTACGACATGGGACCGACGGCTTTACTTCCCCTCCGAAGGAAGACGCGCTGAGGATTTTTTTTCGCCCTTAAAAATCCGACGGGTTTGGCCGGGTTTGAACCTGCGAACTTGGGTACTAAAGGCCAGCACGCCACCGCTACATATGTTGCAAAAAAATGATCTTGATCTGTGAGAAACTGAAACAAATTTTTGACATTCATAATAATCAAATATACAGCTTTGTACAGAACTCTGTTCAAAATTCAGTGGCGCATGTATCTAAACTTCAGACTAAAAATGGCGATAGTGGCGTCTGATTTTAAGGATCTCATATCTTGCAACTTATTTCTTGTCTCCCATCTGATAGTGACACAAATTCTACACATAGATAGCATGAAGCGCAGTTACTTAACGAAGTGAAAGACAAATAATGATACTTATTATGTATACATAATCTGAAGTCGTGATACGCAGATGTTATTGCCTACAACAGCAATTATTCATATGCCTACCCTGCACATTTATTATATACAAATTATGTAATGGCATTTAAGTGTGAACACAGCTGCGGAAGTAAGACATGTGTTGACAAAAATAACGACCATGAATTATTGGCAAATTTCCAACATTTATGATACAAATACATTCACTGCGTCATTCAGCATCAGTAAGTAGGTTAGGTTTGCTAAATACTTCATGTCCTCACCACTACCACATTTAGTACTGCAGGCAACGCCGAAAACTACTACACACACAGCTATTACTTATTTCAACACTAAAATATTAAAACCGCTTCTGAGGCCCACCCAGCTCCCCATTCAATTGATGCTCGGGCTCTTTCACTGGGAGTAAAGCGGGCGGGGCGTGAGGCTGAGCTCTTACCTTCTTATAGCCATTAGGGTCAACAACGAATGGAGCTATGCATCTACTCCCCCACATGCCTTCACGGCGCGCACAGGGACGTCTTTTATTTGCCTTCATTATTTCAAGATTCTTACTATTATTACTGAATATTCAAGTTCCCTGAGATATTATGCCGTTTTGACTATTAAATATTTACCGACATTTCAAAGGTAAAGTTGGTTCCTTACTACACAGTGCCTTCGAAATATCGGTAAGATTTACCACACAGAAAAGCGTAAAATCCCAGCAAAGTCTCAAATTGTCAGCAATTGTAAAAACAATATCCTTATTTTTTATGTAAAATTATGACCATTTAGGCATGAAATTGACAACAAATTCAAAATTTTGGTAAAGATCGGTAATGAGCTCTGCCATTGCATTTCCCCACACCACACCAGCTTCTGTGGCCTCAAAGCTGAGTTGCATATTTTGTTGTTTTTTTATTCCCTTGCAATGCAAGTAATCTGCTGTTTCGTTGTAACGGTTGACAAAGGTAGGTCTGCTGCTAGCCAGAAGAGTAACAAGTAAAGCACTCTTCTTCTCGAACAGGAGCAAAAAGCATCAGGATGCACTGCCACTATTTTTAAAATTACCGCTACAAGAAATTTCATCCAGGATACGCTGTGGAAGCGGTCAGAGGCGCAAGAAACAAAAATTATTTATTGCGGGACGGATTTTAACAACGACAAAGATAATGATTTTAAAGGGACAATGCAAAGAAACCGACCACACTTACATACATGAATAATAAAAGAAATTTCAAGCTAGGTGCGCCTCACTCCTTGTAACATACTAAAACCTCCACATTTCATAAAAAAGCCGAAAGAAACAGAAAACTGCCATGGTCTTTTAGGTACATGAATAGCTTAAAGAAACTAAAAAGTTCAAAATTCTCACCATACGTCAGACAACGAACCTGGCTAGGTTAAACCTACCGAAAGCATACACTGGACATGAATGTCCCAGACTTCAATACGGGAGAATGTTTAAAACACAGATGGGTGTAGATAAAAGAAATCATGATATACACATATGAGATTTCAAATTGAAAATACTGCGAACGGGGAGTGAAGCGGTAAGATGTGAAGGCAACCGCGCACGCGCATTCAGTACAGAGTAAAACCAAAGAACTGTCAATCGTACGTACATACATACACACATACATACATACACACATACATACATACATACATACACACATACATACATACATACATACGTACGTACGTACGTACATACATTCATACGTGGTGTGGTAGAAAAGTAATGAAACTGGCAACGTTGTGCACGAACCGACAACGCTGCTGCCTCCCCCTTCACATGGCAGTTAGGTTAACCCCTGCCGTAGACTAAGTACAAGTTTGAACTTGCTACAGTTGCTACGCGATTGTTGAGAGCGTCTGAAGTGAAGTTGTGTTTGTGAGGTGCGTTACGAAAATGGACCGGCAAATGTTTGAGCAACGTTGTGCCATCAAATTTTGTGTAAAACTTGGCGAATCCGCTGCTGTGACTTATGAAAAGTTACAAAGGGCTTATGGAGAACATTCCCTATCCAGGGCACAAGTGTTCAGATGGTACAAGTCCTTTTTAGAAGGCCGAGAACAAGTGGAAGACGAACCTCATGCAGGAAGACCTTCAACCTCAAAAAACGGACGAAAATGTGGAAAGAGTGAGGTCTCATGTAAGGTCAGATCGTCGATTGACGTTGAGAATGATCAGTAGTGAGTTAAATTTGAAACGGTTTACCGTCCATCAAATTTTAACACAGTATTTGGACATGAGAAAAGTGTGCGCCAAGATGGTTCTAAAGAAACTCACGACTGAGCAGAAGACCAGTCGGAGGGATGTGTGTCTTGATCTTCTGGACGGCCTTGTGAGGGAGCCAGAATTCTTTAGTCGCGTTATCACAGGTGATGAATCATGGATTTTGGATTACGACCCCGAGACAAAACGCCAAAGTCGGAAGTGGCACACTGCAAACTCTCCCCGTCCCAAGAAAGCGAGAATGAGCAAATCCAAAATTAAATCGATGCTCATTTATTTTTTTGACAGTCAGGGGATCGTCCACAAGGAATTTGTGCCACCAGGACAAATTGTCAATCAAACTTTTTATCGGGAAGTCCTTGAAAGACTCAGGAAAAGGGTGGCATGTGTGTGACCAGGCATTGCACGCACTTAGATGCTGCACCACGACAACGCCCCATGTCACACGGCAGTCTCCATCAAAGAATTTTTAGCAGAAAAAACATTTCTGTGGTTCCTCAGCCTCCTATTCGCCGGATCTCAGTCCCTGTGACTTCTTTTTTCCCCCGGCTCAAAAACCACTTGAAAGGACCCCATTTTGGTACTTTGGATAATATCCAGAAGAGCGTAACCGACGAGCTGAAAGGTATTCCAGCAGAAGCCTTCCAGTACTGCTACGAACAATGGAAACAACGCCTCCGTCGCTGTGTAGCTGCCCAAGGGAACTATTCTGAAGGGAATAACCTTAATTTGTAAAAAGAATAAAATTCATGGTTAAAAGAAAATCAGTCTCATTACTTTTCTGCCGCATCACGTACATACATAGTACGTTAGTACGTACATACATGCATACACACATACATACATACAAACATACATACAAACATACATACATACATACATACATACATATATACTTCGAAAACAAAACTAAATTTCGCCCAATGTCATCTTAACACATGAGGGAAAGTACTGGAGAAAGTTCTAATAAACAGAATTAATCATCACGTTTTCTCCCACGTTTTCATGAATAGAAATCAGTATGGATTTACGCAACAAAAGAGCACCATAGATGAGGCGATGGCGGTAAAGGACTTCGTAGTATAAGGTCTGGTAACAGGAGAAGTTATAATGTTAGTAAGCCTAGATAATGTAAAAGGAGCCTTTGATTCTGCTTGGTGTCCTAGCATATTAAATGGTTTAAAAGCTTGTGACTGCCCCCAAAATTTATATAACTTCACCAAGAGCTACTTTAGCCAGAGATCCGCTGTCCTGTCAACTAACAGCGTTAGAATGCTGAGAGAAATAAGTAAAGGGTGTCGGCGAGGATCGTGTTGCGGTCCGGGGATTTTGGAACATTCAGTACAATTCTTTGCTGAACCTCAAATTTACGAGACGAACAAAAGCCATAGCATTTGCTGATGACCTAATGCTAGTTATCAGAGGTGAAACAGTAAGCGAGGTAGAAAATTTTCAAACTTAGAAATGAGTAAAATAACAGCACGGTCGAAGAGAAACAAGGTTGGTTTTAATGAAGAGAAATCTAAAGTTATGCTAATATGGAGGAGGAAACGAAAGGAATTGAAAGGCATTAATATATACTTAAACAACAAACCTTAGAAAAAGTGACCACGATGAAGTGTTTAGGAATAATTATAGATGACAAATTTAATTTTATTCAACATATAAGCTACCCAGCTGAAAAATGTTCTAAACTAATTTACAGCTTATCCAAATCGGCTAAGGTATCATGGGGACTCAAACATGAAGCGCTGAAGACAATATATAAAGGAGCGATATTACCTCTCTTACTATATGGAGCACCAGTTTGGACAGAAGGGATGAAATATGCATACAACAGACTAAAATATATCAGAGTACGAAGACTTATGAACATACGTATGATCAAAGCATTTCGTACAACGTCAGGAGAAGCACTGTGCATCGTGAAAGAAATGACACCCATTATTATCAAAACTGAGGAGGCAGTTAAGCAGTACAATATTAGAAAAAGGAAAGGAAGCCAAACATAGCTAATCGACAGAGAAGTGGAACTTAAGAATTTGCCTCATCCAGCAGATGTGGTCAAAATTATAGAAGACAACGGATACAAGGAACGAACATTCCAGATATACACAGACGGGAGTAAAAACGAGCAGAGGGTCGGATCTGGAGTGGCAATATTCGTTGGAAAGGAACTTAAAGCACAACTCAAATTCAAGCCGGACAACAGATGTTCAGACAACCAAGCTGAACAACTAGCTATCGCAAAGGCGCTAGAAATAACAGATGCGATAGATATTGCGGAAAATAGCCCACGCACGATAGGTATATTTACCGACAGGAGAATCAATATCGACTCGTTAAATAGAGTCAACAACCACAGTTACTTCATCAAAGAAATTAGGAAGAGAATATCTGTTTTAGAAAGAACCAACTGGACAATAGAATTCTCGTGGGTTAAGACCCACTAGGAATCAACGGAAATGAGTTAGCTGATCAGCTAGCAAAAGTTGCAGCGTGTGACAGAGACACTACGGACTCCTTCAACAGGATTCCAAAGAGTACGTTGTACAACGAAATAGAAGAAGCTACACAAAAATGGCAAAAAGAATGGGAAATTTGTAAGAAGGCATTCTGTCACACAACAGTCGAACATGAAACTTGTCAGAAAACAACAAACAACACACAAACAAAACAAACGACACAATACATAACACAAACACAACACAATACAAATAAACAAATGTCAATACTACAGTCTCCAAAATCAAATTCTGTGCATAAGGTAATAATAAAACAATAAATGTAAATTATAACAGAAATAATTTATCATCATCATCATCATCATCATCATCATCATGTTCGTTAATGGTTAGGTGCATTCCCTGTTCCTCAGAAATAATTTATCAAATTAATTATCTCTGCTGAAATCCAAAAAATTTTTAACAGAATAAAACGAGTTATTTAAAAATACTTGTACGTATAACTCATTTTTAAATTGTTTCCTATCATTCTTAAAGTTTAAAATATTGCTGAGCAAACCGTTGTCGCCAAAGTTCTCCATCACAGACTGGTGAAATATCTTCACCTCCTTGAGAAGCCATACGAGTCAGAGGTCGTCCTGAAAAAAAAAACTACCAACTATACCGCGATTTTACCCTATTAAACTTTTCATATCGTTTGGCAAGACATAATGCTGACTGATAACACAAACAAGGACGCTGCTTCCATTGATATAGCAAGCCCATTGACCAACATTCTACAATGCACAAATGCAGAAGAACAGTACAAATATCAGGAACTGCAATTTAAGCCAAGAAACAATGAGAGCTGTTACGTTATCACGTAGTCTCGTCTGCTAAAGCGGTCATACTTACCATGTTTGAGCAGAGCCTCACCAGGCTCAGATTATCACCACGCATGATGTTGCAGGCAGAAAACGTGGTCATACTAAACACCTGTTCCATTGTGAGAAAATTCCTCAATAAGTCAGCTTATTATTATTACTATTATTATTATTATTAATTCAATCCAGTCAGTGACTCTAGACACGTCACGTACGTCATAAGTACAAAATGTAACATCATTATCATAAATAAACAAATGTTATAAAACATAGCTAAATTAAAACATGTTTGTTTTCCTGGCGTTACAACCCATTGTGGTTGTATTTTCACAGCCCGGTAGCGGGCTTTAGCCTCCTCGCTTGCGAGGTTTCTTGATCACACACAACGACGCGCCACAGTCGGTAGGACTCCTCTGG
>Ga0209629_10003864_pt1 | contig 10916 bp, 8 predicted proteins | sample TergutCu122P5_FD_187286 | JGI IMG/M metagenome (GOLD analysis project Ga0209629, IMG submission 187286) | Cubitermes ugandensis P5 segment gut microbial communities from Kakamega Forest, Kenya - Cu122 P5 (SPAdes) (version 2) | ecosystem: Host-associated > Arthropoda: Insects > Digestive system >... | reverse complement strand
TTATTTTTCGGGAAGGCCTGATACATGGACTGTAACGTTAGAAAAGGACCCGGGAGGAGATGTGACCAAGGTATGGATTTCCAATTTTGTGGTGTCCGGTACCAATCAGAAAATATATGGGGTAGTAAATGCCGATAAGAATAAAATAGATATTCCGGTTGGACAAACTATTGCAACCTCAACGTCATACAACTCTATCGTTCTCGAAGGATTTGACGACCCGAATGTTGATAATGCGGATTTATTGCCGGCGGGATCTAAACTTACAATGAACTTGGTTCAGAGTTCGCCTGTGAAATTTGTTATCAGTTTGCCTTTCGGATCGCATATTGTGGATGTCGACAGTTGGTATAGCATCGTTAAAGCCGGAGCTACCTTTACTAAACAATAAATTATTATAATTCTAAAGAATATGAAAAAGTTATTATTATATTTTGCAGTTTTAGTGACCATAGCAGTTACAGGCTGTACCGATTTTGGACAGGAAAATCAGCTGACTTTGCCGGCCCCCCCTGCAATAGATATTACAAACATCGTTACAGTAGCCGGAGGACAGGGTATTACATTTACTGTTGCTCCAGCCGGACAAGCCGGTTTTTATTCCTGGGCATTGGTTAAATCGGATGCGGTTGATCCGAATATTAAGCCAGATCAGGTGCTTAAATTACAAGCGATAACCGGTAGAGTGGCAAACGGTTTAGTAGATTATACCGCCTCTACCAGCAAAACGGTTACGGTTAGCGGACTTACTCCTTATACGGTGTATCAGATTTACGCCGTTGCATCAAGTCCCGACGGCGTTGTTGGAACAGTGAAGAATGCAAATATCCGTACGGCAGATAACGGAGCAAAACCCGGTCCGTCAACTATTGCGCTATCCGGCGAAAATGCTACGCTTACTTTCAACGAACCTATACAAAAGGGAGCCGGCAAAGTGTTTGTTTCGTATTTTGCAATCAACACGCTTGCCCCCGGAGCTAACAACGCATTAACGATAAAACCGGGGTTTGAAAGTTTCAATCCCCAGAACGTCGAAGTACCTGCAGGGAACTTGACGATAAGCGGTAGCGCAATGGTTGTCAAGCTACCGAATCCTCCCGCCGGCGCATACGCCAGTATAACTTACGAAGCAGATGCCGTAAAAGACCTCGAAGGGAACGCTTGTAATGCTTACTCTACAAAAGCTAATACGGTAAATGCAACCACCGGAGTTCCTTCAGGAGGCATTACCGTTCACGTTGCCAATAAGACATGGGGATTACAGAGCGGATTTGAACCGGATGAAGTACAAACCTTTGCCGTATGGGACAAGCTGACAATTTCCGCTTACCCTGATAAAGGAATTACAGTAGCTAAAAAAATTGCTACCGTAATACCCAATGTAACATACGTCGAGCCTGGTAAAAAAACCACGATTGACGTTGTAACTTGGGGCCTAATCTCAGGTATTCCCGCATTTCTGTTGCCGGAAGAACCGGCTCGCGGAGCTGTTGTAAACCTTGCTATTCCGGATGGAGCCTACCAAGACGTGTACGGCAATACCAGCAAAGCGTTGAATATAGATGGAAATCTTCTTTACAGCTACGGATATACCATGGCTGATATTGTCGGAACTTACGACATTGCAATGACCAGCTATTGGAACGGAGCTCTGACTGAAAGCGGAATCGTAATAGAACAAGCGACGGGTTCAAAAGATGGCGTGTTGATAAAGAACTTGTTAGATGCAGGTACTGTAATAAAAGGAACTTTTGACCCCGTAGCGGGAACGCTGTCGGTAGACGACGGGCAAGTTCTTATAAAAGATGCTGATTTCGGCGCAGACGGAATATATGACATTCTATTTGTAAATGCCGATGCAGCAGGCGTTCCTGTCGTGTTTAATATTCCTACCCCCGGAAAAATGATTTCACCTGCGCAGTGGTGGGGATATTATTTGATTAATGATGCAGATGAGGGCTGGTATGATGCATTTACGGAATCAACATGGTCGCGCGCTTCGGCAAACGCCGCCGCTCCGGCTTTGAAAGCTTCGGTGAAAAAAGCGCCGGCGTTTAATTTTGTGAAACATCAGGGAGGACGCAAGCTCCATAAGTAATTTAGAGAATTTAAAAATGAGGCTGTATTGAAAGGTTTTTTGCACGTCATTGCGAGGGCGAAGCCCGAAGCAATCTACCCCCCGTCCCCCTGAAGGGGGAGTTCCCCCTCCCTCTTTAGGGGAGGGGCGGGGGTGGGGTTCTGGATTGCTTCGCCTAATGGCTCGCAATGACGACTGCGACTTTCGAGACAGCTTCATTATTTTAATTAATGTAATACACTTTTAAAAAACAGATATTATGATATGTAAGAATTTTCTTCTAAGTATTTTCGTTTTGTTCTGTTTTACAACAGCAACATTAGCGCAAGACGTTACGACCAATTGGCCTTATAAATATTCCGATTTTCGCAGCGGCACAATCTATTTCAAAGACAGGGAAGCCATGCAGGGAAAATTTAACATACACCTGCAAAAGAGTACCTTGCACTATCTCGAAGGGGATAAAATAAAGGAAGCCTTTCCCGAAGACATTGCATACGTGGTGATTGACAATATTATACAAGGGGTTGCGATTCATGATAAATATTATATGTACAACGATCAGTTGATTCGCTTGGTCAGTGGAGACAGTACGGCTTTTGTCGCCGATATTATTTTAGCAGATTACAGCGCCTTAAAGGAAACAGGAGGAGCATACGGTTCGTCGTCGAACGTACAGTCCACTCGAAAACTGTCGTCACTTGCAGGTGATATCGGTTATATTGAACTGAAAAAGACTAAAGAAGAAGGCTCATTACTTCCCGTTACTCAAAAATATTTTATCGTATTCGAGGGTAAAGTTTATCCCGCTAACAGCAAAGCTATCGAATCCAAATTGACAGCCGACAAAGCGGAAGCATTCAAACAGTTTATTAAGAAAAATAAAATCAACTGGAAAAACCCGGAATCGCTGATGGCGGTGCTGGGGTTTTTGAAGAGTTGAGGGGTTTCGACTACGCCATACATACCTCTAAAATTTGAAAAAAGGAATCTATTTCGTATTCTTGCAAAATAATAGAGAATAATACTTTAAAAATAATGATCTCAAAAAAAATCTATTTACTACCTTTCTTCCTTTTGTTTGCAGCCTGTACAAACAGTGATTTTTTTCCAAGCGAAGATACGAAGGAGCCGGTTGCGACTGTTACTAACTATGTGACGGGCGCAGCATACGAACAAGGGTTTGTCCGGATTCTGCTATCAGAAGAGCTCGCAGATAAAGTAGAAACTGTTGTTAGCCGCGGAGAAAGCCAAACGAAAGCGCTGGCAGCCGACGAGGTTGTTTCACAAATCAAAATACGTTCTATGCAACGTACTTTCCCCTATGCCGGCCGTTTTGAATCACGCACTCGTAAAGCCGGATTGCACTTGTGGTATGATGTTGAATTTGACAACCAAACGCCACTTGATAGAGCTCAACAAAATTTATCAGGTATTCGCGGAGTTAGAAAAGTAGAACTCCGTCCGGTTGCTGCCAAGTATGATAACATTGCCCAACCTTTTGCCGCAATGCCATTTAACGATCCTCGATTACCCAATCAATGGAATTATTTCAACGACGGGTCTTTAGGAGACATTTACCTTAAAGGAGCTGATATAAACGTATTCGGAGCCTGGAACTATACCACAGGAACACCCGACGTAATAGTTGCCGTAATTGACGGCGGAATAGATTACACGCACGAAGACCTCGCCGCCAATATGTGGATTAATCAGGCGGAATTAAACGGTACGCCCTCGGTAGATGATGATAAAAACGGGTATATAGATGATATTTACGGCTATAATTTTGTGGCTAATGTGGGAAAATTAGTTCCTGTCAATCACGGCACACATGTAGCCGGCATTATTGCAGCAGTAAACAATAACGGAAAAGGCATTTGCGGAATTGCAGGCGGCAACGGACAAAGCGGTACCGGCGTAAGACTTATGTCGTGCCAGATTTTTGTTAACGATGATGATCCTTATGCCGGAAGCAGCGGACGTGTGAATGCGCAAGCTATAAAGTATGCCGCCGACAATGGCGCCGTTATTTGCCAAAATAGCTGGGGTTATCCGACACTTACCGAAACGCCGGCTTCCGACAAAGCCGCGATCGACTATTTTATTGAATATGCAGGTATTGATGAAAACGGCCGACAAACCGGTCCAATGCGCGGCGGTCTCGTGGTTTTTGCCGCAGGTAATGAAAATAGAGAAGACGCCGCTCCGGCAAATTATGAAAAAGTAGTAGCAGTAGCTTCCATGGGATATGATTTTAGAAAAGCTTCTTATTCCAACTTTGGAACGTGGGTGGATCTTACCGCTCCGGGCAGCAATATATTAAGCACGATAGTCGGCAGTTACGGAAATATGTCGGGAACCTCTATGGCTTGTCCGCACGTTTCGGGTGTAGCGGCTTTGGTATTGTCTCATTTTAAACGAAGCGGCTATAACGCCGAAATGCTGCGGGCAAGATTGGAAAGCAGCGCTACCAATATAGATGGTTACAATTCAAGTTATAAAGGGAAACTCGGGGGATTGGTCAATGCCCTTGCCGCGATGTCTGCTGGCAGCACAACCCCTCCCAGCAGCGTCGGGCCGGTTACTGGCAGCGTGAGTTCCAATATTGTAACTCTTAAGTGGAAGGTCCCCGCCGACCCTGATGATGGTAAAGCTTCAGGATTTAATGTTTACTATCGCAAAACATCCTTGACCGGAATTAATGTAAATAATCCTCCGGCGGATGTAATGATAAATAGTTTCTCCACAGGAGATTTCAATGTAGATGATGTATATGAAGCTAAAATAGGAGGACTTGATTTTCAGACGACTTACTATTTTGTTGTAAATGCTTTTGATTTTTCGGGTAATTATTCACCCCTTTCGGCTCAAGTTTCTTATACGACATTACCAAATAATCCTCCGGTAATTAATGTATTGGACGGGCTGAATGTGGTTATCAAAACTTCACAAAATGCAGTCTTACGTTTTTCTGGCAGCGATCCCGACGGTCACAATATTTTCTGGAGTTTACAGCCTTCGACAAAGGGCGTTTCCCTTGTGGATTTAGGAAACGGCAATGTACAGGTTACCATTACGGGTAATGAAAGCCAGCCCGGCAAACAAAGTATAAAACTCATTTTGGAGGATGAATACGGCGCGTCTGCTTCTCAAACGATAAATTTCGAAGTGCTTGAAAATCACCCTCCGGAACTTGTTAATACTATTCCAAATCTATCCATCGGAGGATTGAACAGGCAAAACACTTTATCCATCGCTGATTATTTCAAAGACCCTGACGGAGATCCGTTAAAATACACTTTTATTAACACAGCTCCTAATGTTGTGAACGTAAATGAAAATAACGGAACGTTGTATATAGTTTCCCTTGCATACGGTTTGGCACAAATTACCATCACAGCTACCGATGCAATGGGTTTGTCCGTATCTCAACAGTTCAGCGTTTTGATAAGAGATGAAAGTCAACCGGTTGATATCTATCCCAATCCGGTCATAGACAGTATGTGGTTGCGGACAGGAGAAGATAAACATTGCCTTGTTACGATATTTAACGGCGCAGGAGCAAAAGTGTTTGAAAGTGAAATGGATATTTCACCGTTTGCGCCGGTAAAAATAGATATGTCGAAGTATAGCGGAGGCGTCTATAGCGTGATTGTAAAAGATGGAAGTAATGAAATTAAAAAGCAGATAATAAAATTATGAGAAGATTTTTTGCAAACATATTCATTTTAATTTTTTATGCAACAATGTCTTATGGTCAAAGTGTACCATTTTTAAACTATTTTTCGGATGCGCGTGCAGCAGCCATGGGAAACACAGGCTACGCTTTATCTTCGTCCTTTTCCGTACAGCGCAATACGGCTGCAATCATGAGCGATTTTGCACCAGTGACGGACGTGGGCGCTTCCTATCTTTTATGGCAACCTCAAGTTGCAAATAGCAACCTCATCCAAGTAGCAGGTTATACAAAACTAAAAAACTTAGGTGTTTCTGCCGGAGTTCGTTATCACACCCAGAGTGAAATCCGCTACGCAGATGAGCATGGGAACCCAACCGGATCTTTTACGCCTAAGGAGTATGCTTTAGAAATAGGCTTGGCGTACAAAATCAATGCAAATATCTCTGCAGGAGCAACACTGCGCAATATCAGTTCCGATATGAACGGCTCGAAAAAGGGTTCATCGACGGCTGCCGATATTTCTATGCTTTACAGCCGGGAAAATCTGAATTTTGGATTAGGTATTACCAATTTAGGTTCAAAAGTAAGTTACGGATATTATAAATATGATTTGCCGGCACGCGTTCAGGCCGGTGTCGCTTATCGTCTTTTGAATAATGATAAAAATTCGGTAACAGGCGCTGTCGATGCAGCTTACCAATTAGCCTCTTCTAACAGCGGAGTGGTTGCCGGTCTCGGCGTTGAATATACCTACAATAATCTGATTTCTTTAAGAACCGGTTATCATACTGATGGTAAAGCTATCGGAGTCTCTTATGCTACCGTGGGTTTCGGCGTTCATGTTTCCGGCTTATCAGTAGATTTGGCTTATGCGCTTGCTTCAAGCGATAATCCTATGCGTCAGACATTAATTGTTTCCTTGAGTTGGGGTATAATGGATAAAAAATAAATTACATAAATGGAATCAGGATCATCTGCCCGCCCCTATACCGGCGAGTTGGGCGGAGCGATAGGTCAGACACGGGCGCAACGAAGACTTAGACCCGGCCATGTCTCGGGTATCGCTCCGGGCAAGTCTCCTATAGGTAGTCGGGCAAGTCTTTTGGAAATGATTAAAACAGTAGCGACAAAAACAATTTTTTATTAGGTTATTTATAAAATTTATCTTACTTTTGCTGCAATTATAAATAAATAATATTCTAATTATGATAACATTAATTTTAAGTTTGATTTTATTTATAACAACTGGTCAAGCGACCGTGAAAAATGAACAAATTATGAAATTTGAATTAGTAAAACTACCGTATCCGGCAGATGCTTTGGAACCGGTAATCAGCAAGCAAACCATTGAGTTTCATCACGGGAAACACCTCCAGACATACGTGAACAATCTGAACAACCTGATTCAAGGGACAAAGTTTGAAAACGCCGACCTTGAAAAGATTGTAAAAGAATCGGATGGAGCTATATTCAATAATGCGGGGCAGGTATTGAATCACAACATGTATTTCCTGCAATTTTCTCCCAAAGGCGGCGGACATCCTTCCGGTAAATTAGCCGGAGCAGTTCAGGCGGCCTTTGGTTCGTTTGAGAACTTTCAAAAGGAATTTGAAGCAGCCGGAGTTGGTTTGTTTGGTTCGGGATGGGTTTGGCTTGCAGCAGATAAAGACGGCAAATTAGTCATCACTAAGGAAAATAATGCCGGAAATCCGCTGACCAAAGGATTGAAACCTCTTTTGTGTTTTGATGTTTGGGAACATGCCTACTATCTCGATTATCAGAATCGTCGCGCCGACCACCTGAAAGAATTGTGGAAAATCATCGATTGGAAAGTAGTTGAATCGAGGTATTAAACCATTAGATTTTCAACATCCCTTCCAATTTTAGCAATTCGTCGCGGTATTGCGCCGCTTCAAGGAATTCGAGTTTTTTAGCCGCATCGAGCATTAATTTGCGGGTTCGGGTAATCGCCTTTTCCAAATCTTGTTTTGTCATATATTGAACAACAGGATCGGCTGCGAGGCTTGCGGTTTCTTTTTCGACATAAGCCTGCGGTTCGGTCTTGCGTTCTTTTACCAAGGTTGATGAAGTATTTTTTACGATTTGTTGCGGCGTAATGTTATGTTTTTCGTTGTACAACAACTGTTTTTCCCGCCGGCGTTGAGTTTCGTCCATTGTTTTGTGCATGCTCTCCGTGATTTGGTCGGCGTAGAAAATCACTTTCCCGTTGATATTACGGGCTGCCCGTCCTGCCGTTTGCGTCAGCGACCGGTGGGAACGTAAAAAACCTTCTTTGTCGGCATCGAGAATGGCTACGAGCGAAACTTCCGGCAAATCCAATCCTTCACGCAAAAGATTCACTCCGACGAGCACATCGAAAACACCTTGCCGCAGTTTTTCCATGATTTCGATGCGTTCCAGCGTTTCCACATCCGAATGGATATAAGCCGTATTAATGCCATAGCGAGTAAAATAAGTATTCAACTCTTCCGCCATTCTTTTGGTGAGCGTAGTAACTAAAGTGCGTTCGCCACGCTCCGTCCGTTGATTGATTTCTTCCATTAAATCATCTATTTGATTCAGGCTCGGGCGGATTTCTATCTCAGGATCCAATAATCCGGTTGGGCGAACCACTTGTTCGACTACAACTCCTTCGCTCATTTGTAATTCAAAATCGGCAGGCGTTGCGCTCACAAAGATTTTCTGCGGCGTAAGCGATTCAAATTCGTCAAAAGTGAGCGGACGGTTGTCGATAGCTGCCGGAAGCCGGAAACCGTATTCGACTAAATTGATTTTCCGGGAATGGTCGCCGCCGTACATGGCATGGATTTGGGGAACTGTAACGTGGCTTTCATCAATGACAGTGAGAAAATCCTTAGGAAAATAATCAATCAAACAGAATGGGCGGCTGCCTGCCGGACGTCCGTCAAAATAGCGGGAATAATTTTCAATTCCCGAACAATAGCCCAATTCCCGTATCATTTCCAAATCGTATGTAACCCGGTCATAGAGTCTTTTGGCTTCTTCAAACTGTCCGCCGTCTCTGAAAAACTGCACCCTTTCTCCTAAATCAACATCAATTTCTCCAATGGCTTGGTTGATTCGTTCACGGGTAGTAACAAAAATATTAGCCGGATAAATGGAATAATGGTCGAAAATCTCAATCGGATTGCCGTTCAAAGGATCGAAAGTGTAAATTTCTTCGATTTCATCGCCGAAAAACAAGATTCGCAAAGCCAAATCGTCATAAGCTAAATAAACGTCAACGGTGTCGCCTTGCACCCGGAATTTGCCTCTGGTAAATTCGATTTGATTCCGCGAATACAAACTGTCAACCAACCTTCTAAGAAAAGCATTGCGCGCCAGCATTTCTCCTCTTTGAACGGTAATCACATTTTCCCTGAAATCTTCGGGATTGCCGATGCCGTACAGACAGGACACTGACGATACGATAATCACATCTCTCCGTCCGGACAACAAGGCGGAAGTTGCAGAAAGCCTGAGTTTGTCTATTTCACTATTGATGGATAAATCTTTTTCAATATAGGTATTGGTCGATGGAATATATGCTTCCGGCTGATAATAATCATAATAGGAAACAAAATATTCTACGGCGTTTTTTGGAAAAAAACTTTTGAATTCCGAATACAATTGGGCTGCCAATGTTTTGTTGTGGCTCAAAACCAAGGTTGGTTTATTTAATTCTTTGATGACATTCGCGATGGTAAAAGTTTTCCCAGAACCGGTTACACCGAGCAAGGTCTGATAAGGCATTCCCTGCTTTACGCCTGCAACTAATTCCTCAATGGCTTCCGGTTGGTCGCCGGTCGGCTTGTAATCCGATATTAATTCAAAATCCAAATTATTGTATGTTTTTTAAGAAGTTGTCTTAAAAGCCTGTCATGGCGGGCTTGACCCGCCATCTCCTGAAAATTGAATACTGTCTATCAGGGGATTGCGGGTCTTCGCTACGCTACGCCCGCAATGACACGACACTTTCAAGACAGCTTCTTGTCAATTAACCATTCAAACCAATTTTCCATACCTGTATTCTTCAAAGCGGAAACTTCAAATATCTGCAAATGATGATTGACTTTCAAACAGTTTTCACGAAGCGCTTTTACATTGGTATTCAGATAAGGCGATAAGTCTATTTTGTTAATAATGCAGACATTGGCTTCCTGAAACATGTGCGGATATTTCAACGGTTTATCATCGCCTTCGGTTGTACTGACAATAACGACTTTTTTCGCTTCTCCCAGGTCAAACATAGCCGGACAGACCAGATTACCCACGTTTTCGATGAAAAGGATCGAATTGTCTGAAGGATTCAGATGCTTCAAAGCATGATTAATCATAGATGCTTCCAAATGGCAACCCGTACCGGTATTTACCTGAAAAACAGGAACTCCGAGAGCGGCAATGCGATCGGCATCGTTAGACGTTTGTTGATCGCCTTCAATGACATAAATCGCTTTTTTCTCTTTTAATCGTCTGATTGTTTCTTCCAATAATGTCGTTTTCCCCGAACCGGGCGAACTCACTAAGTTCAAACATAAAATGTTTTTAGCCTCGAAATAACCGCGGTTTCGTTCCGCCAACAAATTATTCCGTTGTAGAATATCCTGTTCCAACGCTATCACCCGGCTTTCATCGTGATGATGGTGATGATGACCTTCGTGTTCGTGGTCATGAGGATGTTCGTGATTGTTACAACCGCAAGTTCCGCACATAAAATTGAGTTTATAAATAAAGGCAAAGTTACTGAAAATTTTTGAATAAAGGCGGTGAAATATAATTTTGAGGCGCTGGATAAATTTTTTGTCGAACACAGAGATAATTTTCATTACAATAAATGAAATGTTATGAAAATAAAAAAGAGATAAAAACCGTTTTAATATTGTTTTATATGGCTAATCAATAGCCCGACAGAATAAGGCTGAAAGCGTTACTACTCAGGTCAACTTTAGAAAATATAATGACGGATTATTTCTGTTCATCAGCAAAAAAGTTGTTCTACGCAAATCCGAAGGATTAAATATGAATAACCCCCAATGAAGCGAAGCGAGGGCACTGAAAAAGTCCTATTTTGACAATTTTTTATTTTGTAATAACCTGTTTATCAATAAATTAAAAATCGAAAATTTTATAAAAAAC
>Ga0209629_10003863_pt1 | contig 10920 bp, 10 predicted proteins | sample TergutCu122P5_FD_187286 | JGI IMG/M metagenome (GOLD analysis project Ga0209629, IMG submission 187286) | Cubitermes ugandensis P5 segment gut microbial communities from Kakamega Forest, Kenya - Cu122 P5 (SPAdes) (version 2) | ecosystem: Host-associated > Arthropoda: Insects > Digestive system... | reverse complement strand
AAGGCCGGCGCGAGTATGGGATCACCCCCGCGCGTGCGGGGAACATTAAAATTCAACGCCAATCAAATATATGTATACGGGATCACCCCCGCGCGTGCGGGGAACATTTCGCACACTGCGCTTTCGATTTCTCCCAATCGGGATCACCCCCGCGCGTGCGGGGAACATTCAGGCAATGCTTGAGGAAGGAATGGCCTGGTAGGATCACCCCCGCGCGTGCGGGGAACATGAAGGTTCGCCTACAACGTCAGGCGCTTGTTCGGGATCACCCCCGCGCGTGCGGGGAACATACTTACTAAGACAGCAGAATATCACAGGATTGCTATTGCCGCTCCAGCAAATCTATTAGCTTTGCGTAAAGCATCTGTGTTGTCCGGCAGTCGTTTGCGCTCCGGTGCGGCGCTTCCTGTTCTATGCCGAAATGCCCGGCCAACGTCGCCAGTTTGTAGTTACTTACCTCTTTTACCAGCCGTTTCGCCAGCGGTAACGTATCCACACACCTGTTGGCGAATAAAGGCAGACCACACCGCGCGCAGGCGCCGCGCAAAAATTCATAATCAAAACCGACGTTATGCGACACCATCGGCATCGCGCCAATAAATTCAAGGAAGCCCGTCAGCGCCACCGATAAATTGACGCCGCCCTCACTCAGTATTGCATCGGTGATACCGGTAATTTCGACAATCTTGGACGGCAAGGCCCTGTCGACTCGCACCAACACGGAAAAATCGTCTCTTATTTCGTGTTCTTCCACCTTCAGGGCGGCGATTTCGATGATTTCATCCTTGTCCGCATCCAGACCGGTGGTTTCCAGATCAATGACGACATAACTGGCCGGGAAGCGTGATTGAGCCGCCGCCATGCGTTTCGCCGTTCGCCGCGCCGCCGCTTTACTGAAGCCAGGCTTCAGGTTGCTAGTTATATTTTTCAGGCGCGACGGGCTCGGGCGCAGCATGAGCTTGATGCCATCAAAATCAATCGGCTCCCAGGTGTCACCCAGGGTGCGGAAGTTCATCCGCTGTTCACCAGTGGCGCTATAGACCATCACCGCCCGGCCATTTTTGCAGGCCTCGCGGATGCGCTTCCACAATGAATCCCGCACCCTGGCGCTGACATTGCCAATAAAAACACCGGCCTGAATCTCCAGCAGCCATTTGCTCAGGTCGCCGCGCAGGCTGGACGGGAAGTCAGTTAACGTGACGACCACCATCAGTCGTTCTCCAACAGCAGGCCATAGCCTTCTTCCAGGCTGGCGTCAAATTCCAGATCATCCAATTCTTTGCCGTAGGAGACCGCGTTCCTGACCAGACCAAGTTTTTCATCCCACAGATTGAGAACATCGGTTTCCCATTCCTGTGCGCTATCGGGCGTGTCACCCAGCAACAGGATACGAATATCTTTTGCGGCGCGTTCCATAATGTGGCTGTCGCTGATGGCGTCGCGCAAGGCGCGGCGTGTAACCGAGCCGATGTTTTCCGGCTCCTGGGCGGCGACGGCAAAGGCGATGGGGATGGTGATTTCCGCTTTGTACAAGTCGGCGATGTCATAGACAAAAGACCGCTCATGGCCGGTATGGACGAAACCCAGGCCAGGCGAGCAGCCGAGGGCGACGATGACGCTGTGAGCGACGCCATACAGGCAGGCATGGGCGGCGGAAAGCGCCATATTGACCGGGTCACTGGCGGAAAAATCATTGGGGTCATATTCCCGGCCATGCCAGGGGACGCCAGTCTTTTTTGATTCGCGTCGATAAACCGAACGCACCCGCGCTCCTTCCCGGCCGCGCAGTTGCTGCATGGTCATTTTTGAGACATCTTCGCCGTTGAAACGCATCTCGTACATCTTGCGCGCCACCTCGAGACGGCTGCGGCTGTTGGAAACCAACGCCGCCTGGGCGATAAGCAGACGGGAAGAATGGGTCAATGGCCGGCCATGGGCATAATAACGAACGCCATGTTCACCAACCCAGATAACGCTGGCGCCGGCATCGCCGATCAGCTCCATCGCCCGATGTGTCACCTTGGTGCCCGGTCCGAGCAGGATAACGCCCAAAGCGGCGGCGGGCACATGCACGGTGCCTCGCGCATCGGTAACGGTTATGGCGCTGTCCTGCCGGTTGATTACCGCGTGTTCCAGATAGAGAAAAGAGATGCGCTCCTTGATCTGGGGCAGGGCTTGCAAGTCCGGCCTGGCTGCGCCGGGAATTTCCTGGGCGCTCATGGCCGGGCGATGGTCAAAAGGCCGCAGCCATAGGCTTTGGCGCGGCCAATACCGTCGGTCAGGGCAGCGGTGAACAATTCCTTATCTGTCACCCGCAGCAGGCCCTCGAAGGTGGCCAGCCCCAGGCTGACATACTTGTCGCCCCGCCGGAAAGAGATATGTTCGCTGTGGGTCACTTCAAAGGTCGCTCTGACCTCCTCCGCTCCATCTTCTTTGACGATGATCTCGCCCACATCAAATCCGTGGGAAACCGCTTTCTTGATCAACCACTTTTTCTGCTGCTCCACGGTCAGGTGGGCATAAACTTTGCCACGTTTGCCGCTCGCTTTACCGGTGGATTGGCTGTGGGTGGGGTTGGCGGCCAGGCGAAACCGCCATTCCTGACCATTGTCAATGCGGGCCAGCAGATTGTCATAAGATTTGCTTTCGCCGCGTATGCCCGCCCGGCAGAATTGTCTGGCAAAAGCGGAGAAATCGGGTTGTTCCTGGCTGAGGATAAGCAGCCAGGTTTTTCCCGCCAAGGAATCAACCCGCCACAATGAACGCGATAGTTCCTCGTCGGGATTTGCCGGGAAACAGTTGGCGACAGCGGCGTGCAAAACATGCGGCGAGCTAAGCCCCCGCAAGGTTTGTCGGTTGCTGATGTCCATTTCTATGCGTGATAACAACATGCTCCCTCCTCATAATTCAGCGAAGGCGTCGTGTTCGGTTGCCTGTCCAGCGCGGCTTTGCCGATTCTGTACGGTGACGGCATCCGCCCGGTCATCGACGCCGCGAAAGGTGTATTTTCTATGGGTTTGGGCAAAAGAAACGGGCAGATCGCGGCGGCGGACGGCGCCGGGCCGCTCGCTGTCGCAGGCCAGCGTCAGTCTGATTGGCGCTTCTTTACACTTTTTCTCGTACCAGGGCGCGGCCTGCCATGCTTCCTTGGTCAAGGCCTCAGCCAACGGCACGGCGCGGATGCCAAGCGACACCCGGCCTACCGGCGGGCAGGAACGACGGCCGAAAAAAAGCGGAAAGGTCGGAGAGTTAACCGCTGCATCCAGTTGGCGCAGCAAGGCCTCATCCTCGCTTTCCAAACCAACGAGAAAGATGGCGTCGGCGAGATAGTAGCGTTCGGTGACAAACTTTAGTTTTTTATCTTCAGGATGGGCCGCCGTGTGGTAATCGCGCAGCAGTTCTCCCGGCTGATCGATGCGCACACCGAATTTCAGCTTGGCTAATTCCTGGATACGTCCCACTTCGTCGCGCCGGATACCCAGCGCCGCCGCCAAAAAGCCAATGACGCCGCTTTTTGTTGGTTCCCGTTCCGTTCCCCGCCGGTTGAACTTGCTGTCCGCACCCCAGGCCTGTAACGGCGCGGCAAAACGCAAGAGTAGGGTACTCATTGAGACGCCTCGCTATTGTGCAGAGCATCCACGGCATCTTTACCAAGCTGTTTGATCAATTCTGTTGAGGAAATTTTTTCGCTCTCTCCAAAAGGAACAACGCCGATAACATAGGATTTTTTCGGTGTGCCGCAGAAATCGGCGTACACGTCTTTGGCGTATTGCTCCAGCTTCTGCACCGATCCCTTACTGAAACCTTCGTCTCTGCTTTTAACCGGTTCCTCGAAAGCGCCGGCGAAGTTGACCGGTTGATCGCCGCGAATGCAGACCAGCACCGCATCGGGAACGGTACGGTTGGCAAAGGTGTTCTGTTTGCCGGTGGGCATGGAATGGATGAAGGCGCGGGCAAACTCGTTCACCGCCTTGGCCAGCGCTTCTTTGTCTTCCGCCAGTTGCTTGAACAGTTCATGGGCGGCGATGGTGGCGTAGCGGTACAGGGTGGCGGAATTGTATTCCACCGTGCCGATCATGCCGGCGCCGGCATTGTCTTCCGGGGCGCGGTCATCGACGGCGGTAAAATAATCGAATTCGTTTTCCACCTTATGGGTGGAGATGGCGTGGGCGACCTGGGCCGAGGCATCGGCGTTCAAAGATGGATCATCAGCGACCATACGGCCAAAGAGAGCGACATCGACGCCGTGGCCAGCGTTTAGTGCCGCCTGCGCATCTTTTTTCGAGGCATCGGGATTGTTCACCGCAAGCTCCGCCAGATTTTCCGCCTGCTGGCCGCTCATGAAAAAAAGTGCCTTTGCTTCCGTATCCTTGGTCGTCACCCCGGCGGCATTGATGATTTTTTGAGCCAGCGTTTGCGCATCTTCGGCGCTGATAGATGGATTCTTTTTCCCAATCGCCACCGCAACCATTTCGACGATTTTTTTAGTGCGCGTCCCCAGGTCTTTTTCCGCGAAATGTTCGCGGAACATCAGCCGCATGGAGCGTTTCCACGCCTGACTGGACACCCGCGCCCGGCGGACGCCGCCATAGATGGCCGTTTTCGGGCTGCCGGTATCGTCGCGGTTGACGCAGCTTGGCGGTACGGTCTGGATAACGTGGAAATCGACATACACTTTGTTCATTGTTGGCTCCTGTTTTGGTTTTGGTTGTTACCCTGATACCGCGCCCGGTAAAAATCCTGGCCCCAACGCAAGCGGACGCCGTCGGCGCCGCCAGGAAGCTGGTACCAATACAAATCCTGGGCAAATTTAGGATAATCAAAAGGGATATCCTCGGCCTTGAGAAGCTGCACCAGCCCACGGGTATGGTGGGCAAATTCGATGAAATCCACCGCTGTGGCCGCCGCGTCGAAACGGCGCTTGACCGCATCTTCGTTACCGCCGTCCGGCCGGATCAATTTGCCAATCGCCGCGCCAAAGGAATATCCATTTTCTCCGGAGGCGTTCATTGATCGGTCCTTGCCTTGACGATGCGCCGCATAGAGGGTGAGGGCGGTATGCGCCGCCTGTTCGGCATAGCTTGGCTCACCGTCGTGGCGGTGCCAAGCTTCTGGTGTTTCGCCGATGGTGATTTCCCATATCTCCGGAACGCTGCCCGCCTTTTTGCCGATGCCGCGCCGCAGTTTTGCCAGCATGGCGCGGCTCCAGGGAGAATCCGTGTCGAGGCGCTGAATTTTTCTGGCTACAAACCAGTCAACTTTCGTGTCGCTATTCATTCTTCCCTCTCTATTTATCCAGTTCCTTTTTGATGCCAGCCTGAAATTTTGACCAGGCTTCCGGCGCATTGATGCGGTTGGTGCCGTCTTTTCTGCCGACAAAGGCGCTGACTCCAGCCTCGGCGATCAGTTCCTGACCAAGGCTTCGCACTGTGTGCGACACCTGCTCTCGCCACTTGCCACTTTCTTCATCCAACTTGCTAGTCTGCGGGTCGATGGCCGCGAGCCAGCTTCTGAATGGCGTATCCAAACGGAAATAAGCTTCTTCCATGGCGGCCTTCTTTTTCCCTTCACCGCCGTTTTTATCACCGGCTGCCACCGACAAATCTTTGGCCAAAAGGCCCAGAAGCCATACGCACTTGTCGGTTTGCGCCAGTAAATCGGTGATGCGCGTCACCCAGGCCGCGCCAAGTGTGGAAAAAAGCGCCGCGTTGAGGGTAAGGTCATCACCCCAAACGTCATCGACAAAAAAGTCTTTATCCCCATATTTTACCGAGGCAGCCTGTATCCTTATCCATTTTGGCGGCAGAATGCCCTGATTCTTCAGCAAAGCAAGCCAGGAAATAACACCCGGCAGGCGGCCCGAATCGTTTGTTGTCAAGGCGGAGAAATCCCGCCACAATTGCTTTGAGGTATCATGACGTTTGGGCAGATGGACATCCGGCTGATTCTTACTTTCCTTCTCCTTCCGCCATTTGGTCATCTGCTCGACCAAGGCATTCTCTCTTGGGAAAAAATCACCCCCCAGCAGTTTGTAGCCGGTTACGCCCGTACCATCACGTTCCAGCAAAAGACGCCGTGATTGCAAGGTCAACAACTCCAACTGGCAGCGCGGCAAAGGAATTTCTGTTCGTTCATTCTCTTTAACCGTATTTCGCTCCCATACCGCCTCGCCGTCCTCCCATATCTCATTTTTTTCGTTCAACAACACCAGGTTCAGCATCAAGGTTGCAAAAAGATTTTCACCAGCCGCATAAACCAAACCCAGTTTGCCGAGCCAACCTGCTCCGGTGGATGGCAGTCCCGCGCCTCTGGCGCTGGGTTTGGCTGAGGTATCGTCAAAGGCGTTGAGATAGAGCAGCCATCGCGCCGCTTCGGCATAAGTCAGGCTGTTTTTAGCCACGCCAGTCCTGAGTTGGAAGAGGCGCAGTTTATTGCCGCTTTCCGATACCGTGCCCATAAGCTTGGCGGCATTGTATTCAGTGCCTTTACTCATTTTTGACACCTGATAAAACGGCCGCTGCGGATGAAATAAATAGAATCGCTCCCGATAATGTTCCAAATAACCTTTGATTTCCGTGAAAGGGAATTGTCCGCCTTGCCACAGGGTTTGCCAGCGACGCAGCGCCTCGTCGGCGCTGGTTAAGGGCGCTGGGTTGCCGTTTTCATCCACTCTGGTAAAGACGGCGTGCAAAACGGCCAGCAGCAGGCGCAGTATCGCCACGTCCTGGGTCGGCAGCTCTCCGGCCAGGCTGGTGAGTTCATGCGCCCGCGCCAAGGCCGCGAGCACGGATAATTCCTGGATCGCGCCATGGGTGTCGAGGACGAGAATCCAGGGTTCGTCAAGCAGGTTGAATTCTGGGTGTGAAGTATTTGCCGCCGCCATCATGCCTCCATTTTTTCTGAAATCAGGCCAAGATTTTTCTTGTATTGTAAGCGATAATCGCACAAATTCATGACGAAATTATCGTCCAAGATCAAAAAGAGTTCACCTTTGAGCCAGGGGGATTTTTGCCATTCGTTCAGGCGTTCCTCCCGGCAGGTCCGTTCCAAGGCGGAGATGGCCTTGTCAACCAGCCATGCCGCGCCAAACACCGCCGGCAGCCTGACCATGCAAGCGGCCATGGCACGGGCCAATTCCGCATCCGGCGTTTGATCGCGCGGGATTTCCCGGCCATTTTCTATCCAGGGCAAGAAACGCAGGGTGTCATCACCGCTTTTTTGGAAAACGATCACTTCAATGGCATCGACACCGTCACGCACGGCCGCCAGGCCCTGTTGCTCTGATTTATCGACGATATCCGTATCCAGCCAATTAACCAGCGTGTTGAGACCTTTTAACGGGTTGGGAATCTGAAAGGTTTGTGCCCGGCTCTCTCGCTTTTTGTTCCGCTCATTCTGCGCGGCCCGCGCTTTGTCATACTCCGCCTGCGATTCCGCGTCCAAAATGATTTGCCGCTCTTCGTCGTAGACATCCTGCACCAAGGCCGGAATGTCGCCGGGCAAGGTGATTATTGCCGGCAGAAAAGCCTTAGTGCGCATCAGCAGATATTTGCCGTAAATTTTTTCTGAACCGCTGTCCCAACCGGCTTCTCCCGCGCCCAGCACATGACAAACCGCCTGCCGCAATCTTTCCGGTCTGCTCCGCTGGTGGCGGTGCAGGCGGCCAATCCGCTGGATAAGCAGGTCGATGGGGCAAAGATCGGTGATGAGCAGGTCAAAATCCAGATCGAGCGATTGCTCCAAGACCTGGGTGCCGACGACGATCAAGCGGTCTGGACGTTTGGCCGCGCCGGGCGGTCCGAGCATTGTCCGCAATTTATTTTCTTTTTCGGCGCGGTCCGGAGCGATGAAACGCGAATGCAGCAGGCGCAGATCGTAGTCAGGGAAAGAGTCGGAAAGGGTTTGGTATATTTTCTGCGCGCGACCGACCGTGTTGACCATGACGCCGACGCAGCCGCCATGCACAAGCGCATCTTGCAGGGTGACAATAAGCTCATCATCCGACAAGGGATAGATGGTAACCGCGAGCGAACGTTTCGCGCCGCCAACGGCAACCTGCAGCACCTCGTCTCCATCGGTATAAGTAATCAAGGGATAGGCTCGGGATGTAACCCATGACGGCTTTGGTGTTTGTGCCGCCGCGATCCCTTTCCAGGGAACCGCTGGCCGTGTGGGTGTACTATCTTCGTTTAGCCAGGCATCGATCACCTGCTGGCGTCTGGCGGCGGGCAGGGTGGCGGAAAGAACAATTACCGGCACCCGGTAAGCGCCAAGCCAGTTCAAAGCCTTTTCCAGATATTTGCCCATATAGACGTCATAGGCGTGGCATTCATCGATGATGACCACTTTGTTCGCCAGCCCCAAATGGCGCAGCATGACATGCTTCTGTTTCAGCCCGGCCAAAAGAAGCTGATCGATGGTGCCGATAACGAAATCGGCCAGCATCCCCTTTTTTCGACCGGATAGCCATTCATGGACGATGATGCCGCCATCCTCGTCATTGTCTGTCTCGCCACCGACGTTTATTTGCCCCGGAAGCCTTATCTTTCGGTAATCCTTAATTTCTTGATACTCCGTGTTGAAATCCGCCTTGCCATGGGCCAGCAAAACGCTGTGCGCGTCGCCGTAGGTATCGTCAAGCTTTTTCATCCAGTCCAGAACTCGTGACAACATGGCGTTTGAAGTGGCTTGGCTGGGCAGAGCGAAAAAGAGTCCGCCGCGTTGGGCGCGTGCGGCCAAAATTTCCGCTGCCGCCAGCGCCGCCTCGGTCTTACCTTCACCCATGGGCGCCTCCACCACGACAATGCCGGGATGGGCGCAGTTCTCCATGAGGTGCAGCAAGGTTTCCTGTACCGGCCTTGGCGATTTGTCCTCGCCAAAACGTTCGGCAAACAAATTTTCCCAGCCGCCTGGCGAAACATCCCAACAGGCGGTCAGCTTCAGCTTGTCCCATGCCTCATTGGCACGGTTTGCCGCATTTTGCATCCGTCCGCCCGGCTCAATTAGCGGGAAAAGTTTTTCGTCGCTGGCAATCCAGTCCGCCAGGATGACCAGGGCGCTGAACAACGCTTGCGCCGGTTTGGTCAGTTTGAGGTGGGTGACGTCTTTTTTTTTCAACCCGGCAAACGCCAAAGCCTCGTTCAACAGCGCCGTTTGAACGTGCCGCCAGTTAGCGTTATCAAAACCACAGTCGCTGTCGTAGGCGCCTGATTGCAAGTCGTTCAATTGCGTATCGTTCGGCGGTTTACCGTGGTGGGCGCCAAGCACGACAGCAAGACTTTCGTCAAAACCGTGTTGCCGCAAGATTAGGTGGGAAATCAGCTCGTGCCGGGTTTTGGCGCGGTTGTGATATTGCTCTTCGGTTTGCAGCGGCAGGCCAGCATCCCGGATGCCTTGATGGAGAAAATCATCGAGTTCGGCGGAAGGAGAGACCTCACCGACCGCGCGTATCCGTTTTTTTGCCTGGAATGCCGGCGAGGCTTTGCCCAGATCGTGGGTGGCGGCTAAAAAAATAAAAATTTGACGGGCCAAATCATCATCCATAGGCATTGCATCCGCTGACGCAATCCCGGCGACAAATTGCTTCTTCACACCCTCCGGCAGCCATTGATCCCACAGCATTACCGCCACCGCCGCCGCGTCGGCCAAGTGGGCGCGTAGCGGTAACCAAAGAAAATCGTTGGATTGGCTCACTGATTTTTTTGCCCACAAATTCATGATCATATTATTCACAGGGATGGTATTGATTTCTCGAAATATTGATCCGCCAAGTATACATGTGAACAACATTATTTGCCGTGGTTCCCGTAGTCAGGTGCGCAAGGTGGCCTTGCCGTAAGCGGTCTGTTGTCATCAAGCAATCTTGAAAAAAAAACTGTAGGATGTATAATCCTACAGTTTTCTTATTCGCAAAAGCCGCCATTCTTTCACTGGCGGACATACATTATTCACAGAGAACCAAGATGGAGATTGCCGTGGAAAGTTTCAGCGCCGCAAGTTTTAAGCCGGTTGTGGAAAAATGTGTTGGTTGTGACCGAATCGTTGAAGAATCGGGCAGCCAGTATTGTCAAACTTATATCAATCCGGAGGCCAAATGGCGTCTCGGGCTGTGCAATTTCGCCACCCATGCCAAACCGGAAATTGCTGTTACCAAAATCCGCGTCAATCCGTTGAAAGCCGCTAAGCGCGCCTCCGCCTCCAAAAAATAATAATCTTCCTTATTGGGGGCTGGTGAAACCCGGCTTCACGTATTGCAGATTAGAAACTTGGAGAGAGGGTTAATTCATCATTGCATTCAACGAGGTGTTTGCCATGTTTTCCGGACTTTTCCAACCCATGCATCTCATTCTTATTTTGGTTATTGTCCTGATCATCTGGGGGCCGGGAAAATTGCCAGAAATCGGAGCGGGTTTGGGCAAAAGCATCAAGGCCTTCAAAAAAACGATGAATGAAGATACCCCTGCGCCCACAACTATCGAGTATGAGGAAGTGAAAAAGGACGAAAAGGACGAGGGGGTTGTCCATAAATAATAGTTAGCACTCCATAGCATCTGCGTAGGATTACCTTTCACCGAAAATCGCCGTGCCGATACGAACGATGGTCGCGCCTTCTTCGATGGCGACCATGAAATCGCCGGACATGCCCATGGAAAGTTCCACTTTGGGCGCGGCGAAGAGTTTTTTCGCGGTCAACCTCTCCGCCAGTTGGCGTAGTTCGCGGAAAAACGGGCGGGAATCCTCCGGGTTGGCGCTGTAAGGTGGGATGGTCATCAGACCGGTCACGCGCAGCCAGGGCAATTCCTGGATAATGCGCAAAAGGTTTTCGCAATCCTCCGGCTCCACTCCCGATTTCTGTTCCTCACCGCCGATATTCACCTGCACCAGCGCCGTGAGCGGTCTGCCAATCGCCTGCCGGTGTTT
>Ga0209629_10003862_pt1 | contig 10920 bp, 7 predicted proteins | sample TergutCu122P5_FD_187286 | JGI IMG/M metagenome (GOLD analysis project Ga0209629, IMG submission 187286) | Cubitermes ugandensis P5 segment gut microbial communities from Kakamega Forest, Kenya - Cu122 P5 (SPAdes) (version 2) | ecosystem: Host-associated > Arthropoda: Insects > Digestive system >... | reverse complement strand
TTCCATTATTTCTTATGGGAAAAATAGTCTTGACTTACGACCAACTTGAGTTACGACCAGCCCTCGGGAACGAATTGAGTTCGTAAGTCAAGGGCCCACTGTAAACAGAGCGGGTGACTGTGTGGTTTCGGTTCTGCCCGCGAAATATCATGAGTTTAGTTTTTTTTTTTGCAGAAGTCACGCTGCGATACCAACCATGACTATCCTACCCCATATTTTTCCCCACATTTGTATGGGCGGAAAGGATAACATTGAACTTGAGAATCCCATCAGTGGTAGGAGAAGAAAGAACCAACGGATGACACCAGTAAAGATGTTTATTTACTTTAGATTAACTCAACATGTTTCGGGCATCATTATGCCCATCGTCAGGAGACAGACTGAATAGAACCGCGTCTGGTGTTAGCCTGCAACATAGGGGGTGTGAGGGACGAATTAATTCGTGAACAATGAGTGAAACGGGTTATGTGTGTGTAATAGCGTGTGGTCTGTGTGTTAGTGGCTGTCGGTGTGTAGTGTAGAGTAGGGGGTTGGATGGAACGTGGGGGTGGGGGGGTTGTATATGAACCTGTGTGGCTGGTGGTGGCGAGGGGTGTAACGCGGATGGGGAGGTGTGTCAGGTAGGTTAGGATAGGTAGTGTACAGACCACACGCTATTACATATAACCCATTTCACTCATTGTTCACGAATTAATTCGTCTCCTCACACCCCCTATGTTGCAGGCTAACACCAGACGCGGTTCTATTCAGTCTGTCTCCTAACGATGGGCACAATGATGGCCGAAACATGTTGAGTTAATCTAAAGTGAATAAACATCTTTACTTGTGTCATCCGTTGGTTCTTTCTTCTCCTGCGTTAATGATGCACGGTCACATGAACCTGAAGTTCCCAACAGTGGTGTTTAGATTACCTTTTTAGCTAGATTACAGTTTTATGGTAGTTCAGCAGGGAGGTGATGAAGTAACCGGAGTCAGATCCCAGAAGATCGCAATCCAGTGTTCGACGGATACCTTTGTGACGACACGATTGACATCTTGTATGGGGTGCTGTTTAGTGGTCCTGCGATGTCTGTAGCCTGGGAAGGCAAGGTGGCTATATAGATATGAGCAGTGCCGTAGCCAGGGTTTTGGCACCTGACGCAAGTAATCACAATGGTCGTCCCTAACAGAAATCATGTTCTTATTTTATTGAAGTTCCTGATTACTTTTTTTAACAACTGAAAAACTGTTGAGCGTAGAAAATCAAATCTTTTCGCTTAAAGTATGCAATTTGATGCCCACCTTTCTGTTTTTTGGACTATGTTGCCCGTGGCTGCCACTCATCCCTCTTCCCTTCTTCCTTTTTTGACCAATGTAGTGAATGTGACGTCGCCTGTCAAGAGACAGAGGTTTGCGAAGCAACCGCATGCATGTCTGAGACGAGAAGTAGGTATGTGCCAATACGTATCATGTGCAAATACCTGAACGCCTCGTAAAATGCTGTTTGCTTCTGCTGCTTCGGCATGAAATTGCATTTTTATGCCGTATATCGCTCTCCTTCTTTTACTTAAAGTTTCGGGAGAGGGTGAATAAAATGAATAGAAATCTATTAGAAACCTAGTGTAATGAGAAGAATATAGTGATCTCTGCATTCATCTATCAAATTCGTTATTGTTGTGTGAACCTAATTAGGGTCTTTAGATTTGAATGTTGGCTACAATGTAGGAAATGCTTGCGTAAACATGGACACGAGGTACCAACTTGAGCGATGGTAACCACACATGAGATTGTGAACCCATATCGTTTGGCGTAAACTATAAGTACGTAATGTTACTGTCATGTGACGAATTTTTTAGTAGAATGTTCGTAATTGTGTTATTGGTATATAATTGATCGCAGCGTATGACTTAACTAGTATTGTCACTGTTATTTATCCAAAGCATAGTACAGCCGAGAGCAGTAGGTCACGTACAATAAGGTTAGTAAACCTTGACCTTAACCTCATTTTGACGTAGCAGAGGCGCAGACTACAGGTATAGTTTTCGTGAATGGTACTGGAACAGTTATTGCGGGAGTGTGGAAGTATGGGGTCTGTGCTGTAAGGAGGGAGTACATAAAATAGGTCAACTCACTCTTGATCCACTTTCTCTCATGTTAACTAATACGCCGATCGTTTTGATATCTTTAGTAGTAGTGAATAGTGTGCAGTAAATGTTATGCTCTGTTCGATTGTTCTGCGAAGTACAGCACAAGAAGTGTGGAATTTAAGAATACTAGCTGGCAGACCAACATTGCGCCATCAGTACTGTTGCGGAAGAAACCCAACCAAATTACAGAAGTTTTAAGTATATCAAAAGCTTCGCAGAAGCTTCCAGTTGTTTGTGTGTTATGGTAAGTACCTGCTAATATGAATTCAGTATTCATTAATTATTGTTTTGCTTGTAATACAGTTTTCTATGTGGTATCAGGAATATTAAATGTATGGTGCCTGTTTTGTGAGTTCATGTAGACATGGTGTGCAGATATCATTTAAATTTTGTGTTTGAAATTGTACTGTACTGGGTTATAGTTCAAACATGGAAACATGCCTAAAATCAGTTGAATTTGTTGCATATGTGGTGTCAATGATTATACTCGAATTTACAGATGCAAACAGTGTCCTGGTTAAGTTTCTGAATATTTTCAGTGACAAAATTGCTTTGATTCTGCATTAAAGAGTTATGTAAAAGATTGCCTAAATTTTTATGAAAATTTTTATGAAGTTTTTAGTTTCCTTATGTTCAGTATTGATACAAACAAAAGAAACAGAGTTACTGTGCAGAATATGTTAGATTGCAATCCCCAGACACTATTGAAAGTCTTGATCTTTGCCATGCAGTTATTTTATGTGTTGTTAAAATTAAACTATTTCCAGAAAGTGTGAATGACTGATGATCTTGTTTAAAAAGAAGATATGTGGTCAGCACGGCTTCTGAAATATGGCATTGTCACAGGGGTGACGTTAGGTACCCTAGCGTCACTCAAGGCCAACCAATATAATTTTGATTCGATAGGAGTTGTTCGCCTTGGAAGAGCTGCAGTCACTGTAAGTAATGTGGAAAAGTGAAGTGCAGGAAGTTGTTACTGAGTGCAGACTGCATTTGGTACCCTTACACAAGCACAATTGTAACATGACATAATGACAGTATATAGTGACTGTACATTAATTACCAACTTGATGCACTGATTATTATTTATTCATAAAATACTATTCTCCTCTGCATGTTTGAGCATCAAGTGCTCATATTCAGCAGGACATAGTTGTATACATGCAGCATATGGTACCATCACTCTCTATAAATAATAATCAGTGCATCAAGTTGGTAATTTATGTATAGTCAATTCATGATGCACAGTCAGAAAAACATCAAGTATATAGTGAGTTGTACTGTTAATCAGAGATTTTTGTGACACATATTTTAAAGTTACAGCATTAAGTGATGGAGCATACAACTAAAAATTGGCTGACTCCTTGATTCAGGGTCTGTTTTGAGTAGCTAGTAAGTTCTTATCCAGTCATTAAATTTTCTGGGTTTTGTGTAATGCAGAGGTTTATTATTTTGTTCACAAGAGCTGATTCATGTCTGCATCCTGAGCCAGATAATTCCATTGCTTTCCCTTCCATCTTATTTCTTACAGATTTGTTTTAATATTGTTTAGTGTTGGGAACTCCTTACCCATCCAACACAGCATCACATTCCAGAATGCTTGAGTCTTCATAAGTGCTGTTGTGAAAACACAGTATTGAGAAAATGCAGTGTTTGGCCAGCTGGTCAGTGCCCATTTGCTGTTACTATTCTAACACATGCCTGATAAAAGTTAAAGTACTCTCTTTTCATCTTCCTCGAACACCTGAAAGAAATCTTATAAATATCAGTGAAGGTAGCAGAAAATCTGGATAACATCTGGATAACATTAGAAATAGAAGGCACATGCATCAGTTACAAGAGAGCCTACACATTTCTGGGCAAGGGTTATACATAAATGCCAGGAGTGTTTTATCAGTGAGCAAATTGTGTTTCAGTATTATCTTTTCTGGTCTGTAATTGGTTGAACTGCAGACACAAACTGAGTGAAGTCAGAGTTTCTGAGTTTCACTTAACCTGACTGGTGCATTATGACAGAAGTGTGCAGTATTCTATGCAAAACAAATAGTATGCCATTGCAGCATCTTGGTGACTTGATTCAGTTAGTCCTTCAGAAATGTTGCAGCATTCTGTTCCATTATTTAATGTTTTTTCGACATGTAATCTCTTTTATGTTGTGTCAAGTATTTTGTTTAAATAAAGTGCATTCCAGGCAAGTTTTTAAGCTCTTGCAGCAGTGCTGTTTTCATAATTCGAAACAGAGCAGTTAGGATTATGCTGAGAATGGGTCGGAGGAGTTCTTGTAGAGAAGGTTTCAAAAAAATGGATATACTTATTGTTCGTTGTTTATATATTTATGGCTTAATGTTATTTGCTGTTAAAAATCTTAATATTTATCAAACTACCTCCTCTGTTCATGGTATGAATACAAGGTAGCAAAACAAACTGCACAGACCCTTGGTAAGACTCTCCTCAATACAGTGAGGTGTCTACTATTCATCTGTTAAAATATTCAACCAGCTACCGCAAAACATATTCAAATTTTGTAACAACATACATACCTTTAAGACTTTGTTAGGAGACTGCCTTGTTAAAATGCCTTATATTCCATTGAGGAATTTCTTTCTGCTGGTCATAACGATGTAGACATACAAACATTCTTATTTAACTTGTGTTATTGTGTTGTAATGCATATAGTTGCTTTGAATTGTTATGTGTTTGTGATCTTTTGTTTGTAATTCATCATGTTCTTAGTAGTTTGATGTAATTTTGAAACTTATTGATTTGGTTGCATATTGCAATTTAGCTCTTTTCATGACTAATTCCACATTCAATCCAACTTGTGCAGATGATGGATCTGTGAATATGTATGTATGTTTTGTCACTGGGCATTTCATGCCTGAAGTTTCGAGACAGTATGATGGTCTCATCTTCTTAACCCTTCAAGAAGATATCACCATGCCGTCTCAAAATCTTAGATACCATTCATCTAGTGATTCAGCACCACAATCCAGAAGAATGGACACTTTGTAGTGTGTTCTGTTTCCACAGGTGTTTGACATAGCTGTTTGCTATAAGCAGACTCTAAGTCGGAGCCATCTAGACCATTCCTCCAAAGAATTCTTGGAGCTGAAGTCATCGGTAAGATGTTTAATTGTCAGTGTTCTTAGAATGTGGTTGGAGGGGTAGTTAAAGAGGAATAGAGCAAGGGATGAGGGAAAGAGGAAAGGAAACAGGATTATCAGTTACCAATATCAGGAACATTGTAGGAATGCAGGTGCATCATAAGCTGACTTGTGTTAACAGACCTGAAGGTTAGAAATTAGCGGAGAGAAGATTTGGAACACTTATTGAGATCTTCATTTGTCAGGGTTAAGGTTTAATTTGCTCATGTGGTAAAATGTATCACACTGGCACACCAGTCTTTGTATCCAGACATTATCATCTAGGAATGAAGAGTTCTGGCATGGTTATTCTTAAAAAAAAATATACATACTTGATTTCGTAGCTGGAACATCTCATCATATTTGTGTGGGTTACCTAAAGACTTGAATAGATTTATTTAATCCTTTGCAAGCAGGTTGTGTTTGTAAAGGCATGCAGCAGTCTGATGTATCAACAGTTTATTGCTAGTAGTAGACCTGTGGTAATGGTAGTGAACTTGACCAAAAAGATTCAGCATATTTGAATTAAAATGTACTCCTTGATGTCAGGGGGGGTTGGTGACATTTTACCATCATGTTTGGTTATTGTGTTTAAAGTGTTAGAAATTAAATTTGTTTTTTACTCCTGTAAAAAGTTAGGTTAAAAATCTTTATATTTTTCCCTCAGAAACCCTTGTCATTGCAGGAGAACATTCCTACAACTCATGAAGCCAGAGCAAGAAACAGAAAACTCTTATAACTGTTTAGGTTATATCTGTTTTTTTTGGCTTTATCTCTGACGTGTCTTGAAAGTTGGGAAGATAAAGTGAAAAAAACACAAACCAAGATAATGAAAGTCCTTGCGCACAGTGCTAAAATTGCAGTTTACTATTAAATGTGCAGTCATTATTCTTATAGATAAGATGTGTGTTATAATGCAGATACACACATATTAAAGAAATTTATTGCGACAAGTATTCCATATTGACATCAGTATTTGACTGTTCAGTGTCAAAGTGTCAGCCATTATGTCATTTTTGTACCCTCTAACTGCCTGTAAAAGCACCTTCAGTGGTATATGTGTACCATTTTGAGAAATCCTGGTACAGATGTACATTTCTTCAGCAAAGAAACATTGCTGTTCTGGTAGTTACTACATGATTTGAATTTATTTTTGCTTTGTCCACCAAACCGCATGGAAGATTTCTGATAGTTAACATGATTTCCTTGAAGTACTGCAGGCAGACTGATAGAATAAGTGGTGCTGGCTGTTCCTCTCCCCCTCCAGTGAAGGTCAACACCAGTTAACTGAAGCATGAATTCTGCACTTGTCTTATTGCTGCCATTTTGTGATGCTGTTGTATTGAGTTCTGTGCAAGGGAATGTCACACAAACATCTTAATAAGCAAACGTAAAGGTAAAGCAGTCCTGTTACAGGCCTGGAGTGGCCCAGAGGGTTCCAGGAAGTTAAAGTTCCCAGATTTCATGACAACAGCACAGAATGGTGGTAAGGTTGTCAGCCTTATGCACCGGCCTCCTTTACCCCCAGGAAAATGCACCTGGTACTCATTTCTGTTAGAGGCTTAGTTGACCCCAGGGCCATAGTGCAACCGGTAGGATTATGTCACTGAAAAATTCCAGTGACACCATCGGGGATCGAACCTGCAACCTGCTGGTTTGTAGTGTAGTGCCTTAACCACTACGCCACCATGCGCCCCAATAAACAAACAGTATGCTGCAAAATTTGAGGTTCTCCTTTTACTCTCTGGATGAATATTTTGAACTTCAAAAAAGTTAAATATATTTACATATGATTTGGATTGGTATTTGAAAGTTTAATACATGAAGTTGATATGCACGTATGTTCCTTTTTTCTTTATCTACTAATCTGTATCTTCAATCTGTTTGTGTATGTAACACAACTACATTAATGTACCAATCTTTGTCTATTATGCAGTGATGTGGTAAATTATTTTCTTATCCAGTAAGCACTGTATCTTTTAAATTGGTGCTATAATGTTATTACTGTTATATTAGAATAATTTATGTAATGTTAAAACCCCAAATATTGTACTAGACCTAGTAACTGAAATTATGGCCTGTCGGCGCTGTAACGTCTTTGGGAAGCTGATTGTTGAACCAAAAGATATAAGCACAGCCTCAGTAAGGGGCCTTTGCCTCTCTATAAGAGGCACAGGGTTATTGCATCTGTGCTGAATGGAGTGTTTAGGGCTGTACGATAAGCCTAAGGCTGAGGTGCATCTGGGGCATAAGCTGACGGCCCTAAAGAAGTAGAAGAAGAACTAAAATTATTGTACACTTTTATATTGATTTCACTTCTAGACTTCTTAAGCAAATGTGACTATTTCCATATCCATTTGGATTTTGTAATCCTGTATGGATCCACGGAATGAAAATGAATGATATGATGTATGATATGAGTGGTGTTAATGAGGATTCAAACCTTCTGGGGTGTGACACTGTTTTAGATGAGTGGTTTCTGATAACCAGTGAAATTGAAGGCACCACGAGTCTTTGTAATGTTGGGAACCATTCACCCAAAAACACAATGTCACAGCCTTGGATCCTTCAACAATTCCATACTTAAGAGTATTTATGTGATGTTGTGGTGCACATTTGAATGTGTTGATAGGTGCACAAGAAGGCAGCAGAGAAACTTCTGGAGTTATGTTGTATCAATCGAGGTGTCTACATCAAAGTGGGGCAGCATATCGGAGCACTGGATTATCTGGTACCTCCTGAGTATGTGGAGACGATGAAGGTGCTGCACAGCCAGGCCCCACGCTCCACGATAAAAGAAGTGTATCAAGTCCTACGAGAAGATCTGAAACAAGATGTGAGGCTAATGAAAGAGTGGTACTGCTCCTGCATGTATATTGTACATTATGACAGTATTTAATAGTGGAGAAATAATGTTAGCGGTTTTGAGGACGGTACTGTTATATGTGGTAGCCCTCTCACACTCTCCACTGTGGCTAACTGGTAGAAGGGTAAACTTCTCCCTGTAACAGGCCATGAAGGCCCAGAGGGGTAGTAGAGGCACAACTGTACACTTTCTTAAAAACTTCAGTGCTGGATGGAGGTGGGTGGTCAACTCCATGCCCTGGCCACTTTCCCCTGAGAAAGATACCTGGTACCTATTGTAAAGGATGCTGGGTGGGCTGCAGGACTGGTGTGGACAGGTGCAAAAAATCTCGTCCCAACTGGGATTTGATCCCTCTACTGTCCAGCTCGTAGCAAGTCACTATACCAACTGAGCAATCCCAGCCACATGGCTGGCTGGCTGTCCTCATTAGACTGCATCTTTAGAAGCTAATAGTAACTTTGTAAAGAACTCTATTTTATAATTTATGGACCTGGAAGGTTAATTACTCTATTCACAAGGCCCCACTATTTTTCTTATCTGGAACCACATGAATTCAGTCCACTCTCTTTCACTTTTTTAATAATATCCATTTTAATGTTTCGCTGTTTATAGTAATTTTTTGAAAACAATGAGAGTTTAGCGATTTTTCTTTGAATTCAGCAACAGTTCATCTTATTTTACTTTTTGCAGGTTATTTTGTTTTTGTTGCCTGTTCTTTTTAATGATATAACTAGGTTAATGTATGCTGTAAAATGACAATCTCAGAAGATTGTGTTGGATTATGGCATAAAACGGGTTGTCATCAGGGAAGTTAAAACGGAAATGAGCTTTGGTGACTGCAGCATGCGTTGAAGAAAGTTTTCAACGTTTCGATTATACATGATCACCCTCTGTAACTTGTTTGTCCCGACATGCTCAGTCTGATAGGAGAACTTCTTTCGGCCGACGGTGTGGTTTACCGAATCACATATAGTTTTGGTTATTTTCTTTTTACTTACTGATTTATTTATTCATTTATTCTTGATATAAAAGGCATGCTCTTATCTGGTTAAACAACTAAGTCATTTTCCAGTAAAATACCACAGTCACTTCACTTGCACTTCCTCACTCACATCCTTCTTGTACGCGACTGCTAGTGCTCACCTACCTCCATTATCTGCTGCTAACCATTTCCTCATTTAAATCTCTGTCTTTACACAACCCCTTCCACCTATCACCAGCGGTTCTTGGACGTATGTTGACAGTTTAAACTTACAACGTATGGCTATGAACAGCCCGTAACTGATGCGAGCGAACATAATGAATGAATATACCAAAAATGTTCGGCTAAAAGGTGCACGCAAAAGTTATGATTCATTCTACAACAAGGGCCTTTTCATTAAACTTGAACATCTTTGTGCCTGACTGCAACAAGTGGCATGCAAGTCATGTGCATTTCTGTGACACATACACAGTGTGTTTATTTAAATCACCAACTTTGAGAAAATTTATATAACAAGACTTGTCTTGCTTGTAGTTGTTAATTTCCTTCCTACAGATTTTTCCCTGTTTTATGTGCAGGATTTAATAAAACAGTTTCTGTAAGCATTCTCATTAAGGGGAATTCGTAAGTGTATGATCTGCAGATTCATGTTTGTCAGTAGATTTAATTGATGATCTTACGTATCCTGAATTCTTTACAGCACTTGTTAATAACTTGCATGTTGTGTGTTGCAGCCATATGAAATATTTTTGGATATAGAGGAGGAACCTCTTGGAGCAGCATCACTAGCTCAAGTTCATAAGGCAACCCTTAAAGATGGAACAGTGGTGGCTGTGAAGGTGCAGCATCCTTATGTACGTGGGAATGCACTGGTTGACATGAAGACTATGGAGGTAATGTCAGGGTGTCTGCTGTCAGTTGTGTTGGTGAGCTGTTGATAGATCCTTCATGTGTATGCTGGTGTTAGCACAGTAGGGACTGAATGCTCCTCTGCCAGGTTAGGTTATTTATTTGTGGCGTGTTCTTCGTCAGGGGTCACCAATTAAGGTGATCACGTCGGGGTTACCAATTATGTGGGATATTGCAGGGTTGTTTGGAATGACACCCACAGTATAACACATATAATAACATTTATTTACGTCATCACGTATTACAATTGGATTGCAGTACAATTGTCGAGCTGTGTTCGGTGTACGTCACTGGGCCCGCCCCAGCGATGTTGGCGGCAGTCATAGAGTAGGGGTGTTGTGAAGTCCTGTCAGTGAGAGCGTTGATGTACCGCTAGGTGCACGGTTGGTCGTCCAGGGGTCCATGGTGGACCTTCGAGGCTGCGACTGGTACAGTTGCGGTGCTGAATAATGCTGGGCAGCGTGATCTACGGAGCGGTGTAGTGCCTGGTCCACGAGGCATCGTGGCCGGGCAGCCGGGCCTAGTGTCTTCCTTCTTGATGGTCAGTCCGCTTATCATATCTTGATGTGCTCTCTACTTGATGAGAGCGTTGAATGAACGAACAAATGATCTGGACTTGGAAGGCGGTCTCCTTTTATCCCAAACTTAGCTGGTCGGCTTGCTTTGCCATTGGAGAGCTTGCATAACTGGCAGGCGTGGCTTCCTTAATGACTCCTGCTTGTCGGGGCCCTGAAAAGGGCCGAATGGCTAGTGACGTGACAGAGATGGAGTGTGCGAGAGAGCTGAATAGAGGGAGATGTGCTGACATGTGGGTGTCCCCACATATTTATTTATATACGTAGGTAATTCAATAAGTAAGTTACAAATCCAAGTTACGACCTACGTTTTTGAATT
>Ga0209629_10003861_pt1 | contig 10920 bp, 5 predicted proteins | sample TergutCu122P5_FD_187286 | JGI IMG/M metagenome (GOLD analysis project Ga0209629, IMG submission 187286) | Cubitermes ugandensis P5 segment gut microbial communities from Kakamega Forest, Kenya - Cu122 P5 (SPAdes) (version 2) | ecosystem: Host-associated > Arthropoda: Insects > Digestive system >... | reverse complement strand
CAGAGTGACAGTACCATATGCTGCATGTGTACACCTGTATCCTCCTGAAGATGAGTACTTGAGGCTCGAAAGATTTAAAGGAGATTAATATTTTATGAATAAATAATCAGTGCACAAAAGTTGGTAAATTATATATTGTCAATTCATGATGCACGGTTAGAAAAATATCAAGTTGTGATCAGAAGTGATTTTGGCTTGTGTGGTTAATCTGTGTTGTGTGTTTAAGCTGCTTGAATATCCCATTGTACACTTTAGTGTGTGCCCAAATCTTGGAACAGCTTTTACATATAATGAGAGAAAAAACATTTGAGATACAGGTGCTGCACACAAGCCATGTAAAGCATGGGGCTACAATGATCGGAGTGACTTGCGATGTCAGATCGCATCCCTGTGATGTGAATTGCTAATCAGGTTGGCTTGAGCATTAACATTTGTGACATGCACTTTAGAGGTTATAGGTTTGAATCTTAGACAGGACACCATCTGATCGGGTTGAATTTTATGATTCTCCTCACTATCTCCAGATGAATACCCTGAAGTATGTCATAACAGCTTTATACCATGTTCATTTCAATCACCTTCTAGGGCTCATTATACTGTTCAGTGAGACTGGGTTTACTCAAATGTAAGAAGAGTTGTTTGCCTAAACTATGATGCTTGAATGAGTGAAGTCATCAGAAATTCATGTATGAAGTGCCATATCAGACCGAACCAACTGGAACCTGCTGAGCCAAACCAAGACCTGCATTGCCAAATCGTCATGTAGAGAAGAGAAAAAAAGACATGGCATTTTTAGTTCCATTCGTGAGTGTTCAAACTCATTTGTTTTTCCCTTAATGTAATAGGCTATGTAGAGAAGAGGTCTACAAGTGCGACCTGCATTTTTAATAGAATTGGGCATGTATGAACACAATTTAAACCAATGGTAAAAGTATGCTGAGAAAAGTAATTGCAATGCAGCAAGAAAATTCGAAATTGTGAAAGCAAATGCATGACAATGCAGGAAATGAGCAGAAGCTAATAAACAAAAACCTTTCAGTTGAATACCGTTTACTTGTGAGACAACTGGAACTTGCCAAGTGACACAATATCACGTGGCATAATTTCTAGACCATTGTGTGTTTTATGTGAATACGACGCAGGGAATGGGTTTTATCTTCAAAGGAGAACTTCACTCTGCCATAAATAGCCAGTAGAATTAAAGGAGAAGCTTGTTGCTCATCTGCCACATGTGATAGGACATAGTGAAAAGAAAATTACCTGTGTAACAGTTATGTTGCTAGTGTTAGCAGATGGTAACAAGTTCCCATCACATGTGATCCTGAATCAAAAGAAGTGCCTAAGGGGCAACTGTATAGAGCACCTGTTGTTAGATGCAAATCTAAAAGTTGGGTGGAAGGATTGGTTGTTGATGGTGTGGAACAGAGGGCCAGGGGATGACATTCTGATGCATTTAAGTGACATGTATCACCAGAAATGAAAGTCACAAATTCTGGTAGGTTCATGAACTCAGACCTTGTTGTCATACTTCGGAGGATGACCTCACAACTGCAGGTGCTAAATGTAGAGGTAAAAAAACAATTCAAAACCACTTAGAGCAGCTGTATGGTGAGGGGCTCTTGACAAAGGGCCATGCTGTGAGCCCAGCTGGAAGAATCGAAAAAGAAAGTGTGACCATTTCTTCATCAGTGGATCATGACAGCATGGCACAGCGTCTCACCAGAAGTGATTGTTAAGGCATTTCAAGAGTGTAGTGGGTGGAACTGATGATGATTTGTTTTGGAATGACATTAAAGAGGATGGACATTTAAGGAGTTAGTGTAAAGAAGATGAAGGCACTGTGAAGATGGAGACTGACGCTGTTGGTAAATGTAGATACAATCTGACATTCTTTGTTTATTAAGTGTGAAAATTAATGGTAAATATTTTTTCTTAGAAAGTATTTTATTTGTGGGGGTGATGTTGTCTTGCATTCAGGTAAATATGGTATTAGTCTAAACTATTGACAGCACTGCCTCAATAAACCATTACAAACAGTTGGCAGGAATTTATTATATAGTAGAAAGATGGAGCTGAATTCAGTAAACTGAAAAATAAATTTTTACCTTTCCTCTTAACCAACATGTGAAAAACATAAAAACACGTTCTGACCAAACTGAGTGTGCAGATTAAAAACGTACTATCAGAAAGTTGTAAAAACAGTCTTTGTTCCAGTAAGTTTTGTATTGCTGAATTTGAAATAATAATGTTATTTAATTGCGGGTAAATTTTCAGTCACTAGTAACACCTCATATTCTCAAATTATGGGAATATGAAGTTAAAACATATTAATTGCTGTTTTTCCTCATAGATCAATATATATATGAAACAAAACTGTGATAAACTACGGAAGTATCGTGCCTGGATATAGAATCAGCATATCAGAATTGGTGTCTAAAGTTTTATTTTATGATGGTATAAACTTGTGGAATAATAAATGTAATAAATATGTATTACAACATTACAAACAGTCCGTATTTGAAGGCAGAACTTCGTAAACTTTCAGTATAAATCTGAGAAATGTGAAAATGTTACAGAGTGTGATGTTTAGTAGGGGAGTCAACATGAATTGGTGCTGAGGCAGCTACTACAAAGAGTACTTAAATAGTGTGGCGTCGGTAGTAGAAATCATGAAATTCGAATTAGCCTCTCTTACAGTCATGTTGTAGTCATTCTATGTCTGTTTTATACATGTACTTGGATTTATTTTTCGAAGTGTGCCTATAAATTTAGGCAATTGTGTTCTTTGTACTTCCTGTTGCAGATTTTGGGGATAGAAGATAATAGTTAACAATTTTTAGGCAAGGCAACCCCGTTGCGTTCTGATCCAGTAATTACATAAGGATAACATGTAGTCTAACATAACTGTATTTATTTTCTATTTAAGAATTTACAGCGACATGTTTCGGCTCTTAAAAGCCATCTTCAGACTGAACGTAAAAGAGAGAAAGAAAGAGAGAGGAGGTGTGTGTATACATATATGTTGTAAAATAGGTGTCTATTTTATGGCACTCTACTATCTATACACTCTTTTACGTTCAGCCAGATGATGGCTTCTCAGAGCCGAAACATGTCGCTCTAAATTCTTCAATAGAAAATAAACACAGTTGTGTTAGACTATATGTTATCACCTTACTTAATTATTAGATAATCCTTTATGAACATTTCTTTCAGCCATTTACCAAATGCAAATCAGACAGACAGATGAGTGTTTTAGTTATGTTTCAGTTTTCTGTCCAGCTTCACAGTTTGTTGTGGACATAGTTGTAGGTACATCGTGTTAAATATTATAAAATTGACTCTTTCCTTAATAGGGTTTTTATGGAGCAGAAAAGACTATTTCTTTTTAAATTTGGATGAAATCCAGTACAGATGTCCTCATAATGCTCTTGAGCAGCTGCTAGATAACATAAAAATCGGTGTGTTAACCATGTTTTGCTCAATCCTTTGTCACCTGCCACTACTCCTGACTATGCACAGTGCGTTCCACAAAACACAGAAGTTTACCTGCTAGCAAATTTCAGGTTCCATACAAGGAAGAGAATTCCTTGACTAGTTGGGAAACTGTTAACATTCTCAAGGACTGGGCTTCATGGAGTCATTTGCCTGTTGAATAAATATTTTGTAGTTTTTCTGTTGCTGTATTTTGCTGCTTGGGTTCCAGCATTAAACAGCTGAACTTTGTGGATGCAAGAAAATGTCACAGAAGTTTTATGTTTGTGATGTGCTATTGATCTGACACACACATTGTTCACTGCACATCCTCTTGTTTCACTCTAACACAACATTTTGGAAACCGTCTCCAAAACATGTTCTATAGACAGTGTCCAGTGTTCAGTACATCTGTCAGTTATACTACACTACGTATATTTGATTTAAACTTTCGGTCTCGTTTATGGTCACTGACTGCAGAATGTGTGGAGTTGAAATGACAATTTTTTTCAATGATGAAAACAGTATATACAAGATGAAAATTAGGTGGGAGATTGTATGCAGTGACCCTCGTCATAACTCTAGCAACTTTTCCATCTTGTTCTTGAGCAGTTAAACAGCGAGTATGATACAGTAATGGCTAACAGACTGTGATGGTAGAGTTTAATAAAAATATTTCAAAAAGTGTGTAGGGGAATCTTCTGAGCCAAAGTCCTCTCTTCATACCTGGCATGTGTACTGTGCCATTTAATCAGTCCATAAAATGCCAGGTGCATTGCCTTGAGACGAGTCACATGTGACCCCTGTGCAATGCTGAACGTCAGTTGGCAGACAGACTAAGGAGTTGCACATTGTGAACGAGGGAAAGTGTGCATGGTGGTGTACATTACAACCGTTGGCACCCACCAGCTGAATTGTTTCATACTATTAACCAAATGACTTCAAGGCGATTTTTCATTCTTGGAAAACTCAGATTTTAATTTTTATAACTGGTTGTTATGCCTGAGTTCATAAATTTTCCTACTTGCTGTTCAAAGCAGTGTAGTTGAGTAACGATAAAGTTAAAACCGTTCCTGGGCATGACATGAAGGCATACTGGGGAGAGGAGGTACAGCTCCACACAATAACATCGGCACTAGATGGAGGTGTGTAGCCAGCTAAATGGTTTGGTTGCTGTACTCCGAGAAATAAGTATGCAGAGTACCCATCAAATAGGAGGCTGATTCAGCCTCAGGACCAGAAATTGTGTAAAACAACAGTTTTTTGTCCGTACAGCTGTGAAATTGGTAAGTTACAGGTAATTCATTATGAAGTGTTCAGGAAAATGATTGGACTGAGGAAAGATGATAGAAGTGGTTGGTTTAGGACAGTATGTTAGAATGTATACATACTGCAGTTTACACAGATAACCTCACACTGTTACAAGTTGAAATCCAGATGTGTGATACATAATTAAGAATGACTACATTTATTCAGCATATTTACCATAGAACTACATGTAATTGCAGTGCCTTATTACAGAGCTGGGGTCAACAGCCAAACTTTCTATATCGTCTAGTACATTCTAAAGTCCTGTGTTTAAGCGTATCCACGCCCGGAAAGATGTGACACGGGCAAAGCCTGATGGGAAGCGACTGGACACAAAACTTGCTACTCCGATCTGCATAAACATGCCTCTGTTCTGGATCACCAAAGCAACACCTCCGTCTGCCTGAAACATTATTACCAACAATGTTGTTTTCTAAAAGTTCTGCTGGTCTTATGTGGATATACATAAACAGTCAGCCCCAAACTAATATTTGATATGCATTGAAGGGCTGTGACTATATAACTCAACATTATGTTGTTTTCACATTAATTTCTTCACACAGTAATGTCAATAAGTGGAGCTGCATTGCAAGCCAGGATGTGAACAGCACAATTTTATTGTTTTAAGGTAAATGTGTTATGCAGGAAAGTTACAAAAAACGATTGAAATAAAGGAGCATGGATAATAGTGTGATGGAGTGGAGGTGGTGGAGAAGAGTTGGGTAACTGAATTTCAGGAGGACTGTCTATGTCAGGAGATTGTTCAGTTTTTTACATTCAAAAACAAGCAGGGTATTTCTATATTACTGAGATTATGTGTTTTGGACAGGGTCGTCCGAATTTTTAATTGTGTTATTTTGTGCTTATTCCTTAAAGAAGACGTGAAACTTAAGAAGTTTCACTGCTTGTTTTTTTCCTGTAACCCTTGGATTACAGAGGAAAAACTTCCTACTTTTACTGAATTGGGTAAATTTTGTACCCATGTTTTTAAAATTATTTTCTCTACGTTTTTTCAAGGTTCAATTAATAGACTCAAATGTAGTCAAAATGTTGCTTTTATTCAGATTTCTCATTTCTCATGCACCTATATAGAGTTAAATACTTAAAATATTTGAGGACAAGAAAATATAATGTAGAACATGCATGTGAAGGAAATTTGTCTCTAGTATGATTGTCCCTTGCAATTGTCACATTTTATTTCAATTGTCTCGATAGAGTGGTCCTTGCACACCAATTCTGAACACTGGCAACATTTCCAGTTTGTTTTTCTGTCTGTAGCTGGAGGACAAATAGAGCAACTCCCATGAGTATGAAATGGTCCATTTGGATTTAAAAAGGAGTTTATATGCTGAATGAACATTATTTTGTGTCAGTTCGACTTCAATGAAGAAATAGAAAAATTGGTAAGATTGTAAGTCTATACCGGCGAGAATTGTTCAAGAAAATTACATGCCTTGGTACATTTTGTACCCAGTCAGTAAATGACCGGTTAACATACGATAGGCTGGATTGTGTTCATTACAGATCTCATTTCCTGAATAGTGCATTAGATGGTGATATGTTCTTAAACCTCATTTAGGTTTCCTAATTTTTATAATGGCTTCAGAGTAAAATGTCTGTATTCAATCCGATACCAGTGCTTCTTTATTATAACAATCTTTCTCTGGATCCCAAGTAGCAAGCCCAAACTCTTCATGTGTCTGCATTAATACTTCATTTGACAACCTTCTTTCCCCGTGAGAACTGCGCTGTGTCCACCTCCTCAGTTTCAAAGCTCTCTTGTTCACCCAGTGAAGGAAACTGCTCTTTCAGGTCTTTCATTTCTTCTCCGTACTCAGAGCGTTGAAAATTTTGAATTCAATGACAGCATAAATTTTTTCAAAATTCAGTGTTGTAGGATTGAGAAATTTTAAGCCCATGCTTCAAACATGATGTTGATATTGACGGATTTAAAATTCCTTCACAATGAATGTGTTTTGGCCATCAGGCACTTCCATACGTTCCGCAAATAACATTCAGACATAAAAGGGTTTAAATGTAGCAATTAATACACTTCTGCATTGGCTGGAGAAATGATATCACTTATCCAACACAACCAAGATCTTGGAGTCCATATTTTCCGTCGTGTAACATGATTTTATTTCATACTGCATTCTAGTTTTGAGCCATCCAATGAATATTTGGTCTGATACCCATGACTTCTAAATAGACCTCCCTTACACAGGAAACAGAAATTTGAGAAATGCCCTCAATGATCCAGGTTCTCACAACTTGCTACAAGTAAAATTTTCTTTAACATTGCAACTTGGCATAATATTGTTGTTTGTTTCTTAGCTATTGTGAATCCTGGAGCTATTTCCTATTCCTTATACATTTATGCTCACATTGGAACACTCTTCCAGGAAAACCAATACGGTTTATTCTGAACAGCTACCATTTTTACCCACTTCTTATAATATTCCATGAAGGTGTTTTGCAGTCATGATATCAGAACCTGTCTATTATCTGATGAGTGTGTTATGAAGCTGCTGCCAACATTGTAACCTGTACTTGCTCTGAATTCTAGAGTGACTATACATGGGATTTTCTTTTTCAAGCCTTGCAATAGATTCAAAGCATTGTATTTATAACCAAAGGGTTCCCAAATGAATTTTACTCCATCAGCTGCTCAGTCTGAATAATCCAGTTGCTCTCCGTGCAGCCCATCATCATAGAATTGATGCTAAAATAACCTGCTCAACTGTTGGCAGCTTCTGCACGAATGACATTCAGCACTGCTTTGTTTAAGCTGGTAAAAAAGGTAAAGCAATCCCATTATAGGCCTGACAAGCCCTGAGGTTGAGGTTCCCAGATTTCCAGACTCTCTGCACATGAAGGTGGTAAACTTGTCAGTCCTATGCACTGGTCACCTTTACAATCCCACGAAATATTCCAGGTACCCATTTCTGTTAGAGGCTGATTCGATCTCAGGGACATAGAGCGGCCGGTTTAAGCTGGTAACATAGACAATATTGAAGGTTCATATACTATTTGCATATGTAATTTCTTTCTTCTATTTTCTTTCTGTTACTTTTTGATTTTACATTTCTTACTTTGACCAATAATGGTGTTGCCAGTTCACTTGTGACCCTTACGTGACAGCAGGATCAATTGACAAAGCAATTTGACAGACACAAAATGCAGCACATTCCCAACATTGGTTGTGCAGTAGGATGCACATGCAGAATAAACTCACCTCACCATTTAAAGAGCATACAACTGCCATGCAGAAATTCTGTCAATATCAACCTTTCATGCATGCAACAGTCCATGCAGTATTTTGGGTAGAATATTATACATCAGTTTGGACTCTGCTAGGAGTTGGCCTGAACAAATATGTGTGAGCACTGGTTGCTGCTGCTCCAACTTCACATTTTGAGTGACATGAACACTAGACAGCACCTATTATTTAAATGCTCTTCCCAAATAGATTGCTGAAGGGATTAAAGAAAAACACACTAGTCTGCAACTAGCATACATTTTTCTTGAAATCTGATAAAGGAACATTGCACTTTTAAGTTTATGTTTTATACAGGAAGCCAATGTGCTCAGTAGGAACAAATGCAGCCACTGTGTTAAAAAATCACATACTATGAATGCAGTGTTGATTCTTATTGTTCTCCACAACAGAGTTTATTCTCTTCATGTCCCATTTTCAGATACTTCCAAAGTTTTGTCCCTCTGTAAAGGATAATGGGGAAGCTAACAGTTGCTCGGTTAGGCACATCCCCACATTATTAGGACCTCAAGAGTTTATTACATTTTTCACAAGAAAGTGTGAGGTTGGTCATTTAATACAGTTATATTCTCTAGCCTGCATTCCAAGATCTCATCCTGTGAATTAAATCATCATCAGACAACATTATAAGTGCCCACAAAAGCAACCAGGGGCTGTGCATATAGCATGCACAGCCCATGTTTGGACAGGAAAACTATATGAGAAAGTTTTACAGTATTTTTAGCGTTTTCCATACCGTTGTGTAGTAACTATAGTATACTTATAAAACCGTCAAACATAACAAAGTATGTGTAATTATCTTTTATTACTTAGTAGGACGACATGTTTCGGTCCCTTATCGGACCATCATCAGGTCTTTAAAAGCTAAGATATGTACATATGGAGCGTGCAAGAAATGTCATAACACAATGGGATCCCATTAGGTTTTACATGGTTGCCTAAAAATTGTAAGTTAATTGAAACTCTATTATAAAATTGGAATATAAAACAATATAAATATTAATAATTATTCACTGATAGTTATTGTATAGGAACTATTAACGGTGTCTGTTGATGGGTGAGCTGGTATGTAGTGTATGTCAATTTACATCACACCTTTGTTGTTCGTTTTACCCTTGTGACTGTGGTGGCAGGAGTTGTTAAATGCTGATGGATAACTTTGTGGATGGTGTTATATGATAGGCGCTGGTAACTATTATATTGGAATAAATTGTGGTATTCTTTGTTTTGTGTACTGGGGGACTGTGTAGGTAGCGTAGGCCGTTGTTGGGTCACTTTCACTGTCGTTCATTGGGGTTATTGCACTGGTATTTCATTATGTAAACTAGCTGTTTTTTCACTTACTCAGTTTCTTCATTAGTAACCGTAGGCGTGCTTCTTTGGTTGTTGTTGGCGTGGTAGTTCGACTACCACCATCTACACGATACGCACCCACTGAGCACTTTCACGACCAATTCGGGGACCGCACCGTAGACTTATAACCCCGAAGGGGCTAATGTAGCGCACCGCACACGACAGATCAGACCTGGGAGGACATATCACGCCAGACGTAGAAAGCCACTGACAGAGGCCACCGTACACCACGCCAACAACAACCAAAGAAGCACGCCTACGGTTACTAATAAAGAAATTGAGTAAGTGAAAATACAGCTGGTTTACATAACGAAATACCAGTGCAATAACCCCAACGAACGACAGTGAAAGTGACGCAACAACGGCCTACGCTACCTACACAGTCCCCCAGTATACAATACAACGGATACCACAATTTATTCCAATATAATAGTTATCAGCGCCTTCGTATAACACCATCCACAAATTTGTCCATCATCATTTACCACCTCTTGCCACCACAGTCACAAGGGTAAAACGAACAACAAAGGTGTGATGTAAATTGACATACACTACATACCAGTTCACCCATCAACAGACACCGTTAATAATTCCTATACAATAACTATCAGTGAATACTTATTAATATTTATATTGTTTTATATACCAATTTTATAACAGAGTTTTAATTAACTTACAATTTTTACGCAACCATGTAAAACCTAATAGGATCCCATTGTGTTATGATAATTCTGCATGCTCCATATGTACATATCTTAGCTCTTAAAGACCTGATGATGGTCCGATAAGGGACCGAAAAATGTCGTTCTACTAAGTAATAAAAGATAATTACACATACTTTGTTGTGTTTGACGGTTTTACAAGTATACTATATGAGAAAGTATACATATAGGTGAAGGGAAAATATTCACATGGCATGAATTGGTGATGCTCGTTAGGTTGTCGCAGCATTCATCATAATGGCCCAATATGATGTGTAATGCAGCTGTTTTCATATTGGTCTCTTCGTGACGAAGACACGGATCCGTTATGTATTTTTGTGTACATGTGCAGTGCAAATATAACACACAAATATATATAAACACACACACAATGATGCCTAATGAAATATATAAGCAGTGACTTTCAAAACTGCACAGCAACATTTGCTTTATGTATGCATGATGCATTAAATGCTAAAAGTTGCAAGATTAATTCTTCTCTATATTTAATACTGGACATAACTTACAATGGACGAGCCTCCTGCACCACTAGCACAGATTGTAGAAGATGTGATGATGCTACCATAGTAAACAGCACACTCATCGTTGCTTATGATTAACGTATCAAGGCAATTCAGATTTCCAATACTTAGATCTGTAAAGAGAATGGATTAGTTAGTTTAGTTTAATTTCAGTTTGTAGTAAACTTTCTTTAGGGTAATTCCCCGGCGTCTGGTTTATAATTGCCGACGTTTCGGAACCTTCTGTCAGGTCCATCTTCAAAGGCTGAAGTGTGAGGTATGACAGGAG
>Ga0209629_10003858_pt1 | contig 10922 bp, 2 predicted proteins | sample TergutCu122P5_FD_187286 | JGI IMG/M metagenome (GOLD analysis project Ga0209629, IMG submission 187286) | Cubitermes ugandensis P5 segment gut microbial communities from Kakamega Forest, Kenya - Cu122 P5 (SPAdes) (version 2) | ecosystem: Host-associated > Arthropoda: Insects > Digestive system >... | reverse complement strand
GCAGAAAGCACAGAAAAGGATAAAAGAAAAGATAGGGAGTCCATGGAGGGTGCAGAAAGAGACAAAAGGAAAGACAGTCATTCCATGGATTCAGAAAAGGAGAGGAGGAAAGACAGTGTAGATAGTCTGGAAAAGGAGAAACGAAAAGATGACTGTATAGATAATCTGGATAGGAGAAAGGATGTCGAATTTGGTGACAAAGATAGATGGAAAGATGGACATGTTGAGAATATTGACAAGGATAGGTGGAAGGATATAGAAGAAAACCAGGAAAAGGACCAACAGAAAGAGAATCACATGACAGATAAGGAGTTTGAGTCTGTGATTGACACTGAAAAACGAACTGAGAACACAGAGAAACACAAGGAGCGCCGTAAAGAACGTGGAAGCAGCAGTGCTTCGCCAGCCAGTATAGGGTGTAAGCGACGCATGAGCTCGCAAGACAGTATGGACAGTGTACCTGATGATGCAAAGCGCCTCAAGTTAGAGCATCGGAAGATTGCAGAGCGGCGTGATTCTAAGGACAGTGGGCGTAGCAGCAGCAGCAGCAGCAAACGCAGTAGCAGTGAACGGCCACGAAGTCATGGCAGTGCCATTGCCACTGTCAATGCAAGTGCAAATGCTGACACCAAAAGTTTTGCTAAGCTCCTGGAAGAAAAAATTCGAGAGGACAAACGTCAGCAGGGCAAGGACGATCCTGATCGCAAGAAGGAGGGTTATGACAAGCACAAATCTAAAGATAAGCAGAAGAAAAAGAACAAATCAGACAGGGACAGTCCTAAGGAAATGAGAGACTTTGGTATCAAACCTGCCAAGGACCAAACCCTTGACAAAGATTTATCTCCTAAATCTGGCAAAAAGAAGGATGATAGTGATCCTGAAGATAAGGATGATGGGAAACACAAGCATACCAAACGAGAAACAAAGGAAAAGAAGAAACAAATGAAGGAAGAGTTTGGAAGTAGTGAACTTCTTGATGAGAAAGGACGAGTGGCCAAGAAGGATAAGGACAAGAGGAATAATAGTGAGCGGAGGAAAGAAGAGGGCGTAGGAAAGGATGATCAGAAGTTAGCATCACAGAAAAAGGATGGGAAGTCCCAGAAGAAGGAATTTAGTAATTCAGATTCTGAGAGTGAAGATGGGAGTGGTGATGGACCCAAGAAACATTCCATATTTGATATTGTGGATGATGGCCCAGCTTATATTTCTATGTATGACAAGGTTAAAGCTCGGTCCACTAAGAACATGCAGAAACAGGAGGAAGAGCGACGTCAGGAAATGATGAGAGAGAAGTTTGATTTGCTTAAGAAAAAGCGAGCAAAGCGAGAAGAGAAGAAGCGATCCACTTCATGGGATGAAGACTCTGATTCAGATAATGATCATGGCAGCAAGTGTAAGCGTCATGTGAAACTTATGATTAGCAGTTCCTCTGAGGATGATGGTCGATCACGGTGTGATGGTGATGAGCCCAAGTTGAATAAATGTAAACCTGTGGTGCGAATCAAGAAAGAAGACATTTGTACTGGAAAGTCTGATTCAGATTCTGACATGCTTGGAAGAACTGGCAAAGAAGTACGCAGAGCTGGCATGGCTGGTAAGCAGGATGGGAGCGAAGATGATGATAGTGCAGCCCGATCCAAACATCTGACAGTGCCTGGTAAAAAGGGGAACCGCACCAAACTCATTTCTGATACATCTGAGGATGACAGTGCAGTGGCCAGGTTTAAACCTAATGCACATAAGATGTTAGATGTGTATTCAGCTGATAGTGATGGTGATCAGGGATTTGCTGACTTGGATGATAAATTACCTACCTCTAAAAAGCCTGCTGCTAAAAATAATAGAGTTGGCAAGGGTGCATTGGACTCCTCTATTGATGAAAGTAACAAGAAACTGATGTCAGATGTAATTAAAACTGGTACAGACAAACAGCAGAGTGTGAAGAAAGGTGGAAACAAAAACAAATTGAATAAAACTGTGCTGGATTCCTCTGATGATGAATATAGCAGGAAGTTTCTGAGTGATGTGGTCAAATCAGATGTTTATGTTGATGACAAGCAAGCCAGTTTGAAGAAATCATTTGTTAAGAACAGAACACCCAAAGATTCATTGGATTCATCAGATGATGATAGTTCAAGAAAATTGTCTGATATATTGAAAACAGATGTTTATGGAAATGATAAACAGTTAAATTTAAAGAAATCTTGTATTAAAAATAAGTCACAAAACACCATGGATTCATCAGATGATGAAAATATAAGAAAACTGTTGAGTGCTCCAAAGAATGATATTTTTGGTGAAGAAAAACAGGCCCTGTTTAGGAAGTCTCTTCTGAAGAACAAAACAACTAAGAGTTTTCCAGATCTTACTGCAGAGGAGACTACAAAGAAATTCTTGTCTGATACTGAAAAGGCAGATATTTTTGGAGAAAACATTCAAATGGAGAAGTGTATCACAGTACAGTCAAAAACTGCTATGGCTCTCAGCACTTCTTCAGATTGTGAGGTTACTGCTGTGACACCTCCACCTCAACTTGACCAGAAACCGTCGTTCCACGGGAATTCTATTGATAAGGGAAATGATATGCCCCGAAAGAAGTCTCACAAAAAGAAACAAAAACGCCAGAAGAATTTGCAGCCTAGTGAAGATGGTCTTGGGAAAGTGGTTTCTGTGGAATCTGACCTAGCAGTAGATAAACCTGAGACCATTGATAACAAGCCAAAAGTAGATGGTGAAAGGAAGAGACATAAACGTGAACGACGAAAATCGACCCATGGGAAGAGCATAGATGGTGAAGATGGTAAACAGACAAAAGCTCGTAAAAAGAAAGTTCCAAAGCCTGAGCTTGGTGCTCTGAAACCCGAGAGCAGCTTGAAACGTGACGAAAAGATGGAGGATATCTTCGGACCATTATCAGACGATTCAGAGAGTGGACATGTGAAGACGTCCATTACCCCCAATAATGGAGGCAGTGGTCGCATATATGACAAACTGCCAGGGAAATGGCAGGTTTCTCTGGTGTATGGTTCAGATTCTGATTCAAATGCTTCATTTCTTGGTCCACGTATGGAGTGCTTTACTCCAGCAGCAGCAGCCACACGCCCCATTGAAAAGGAGCGTAAGAGACGTGATAAAAGGAAACGAGATAAAAAGGCAAGCAGTGTGGAGTTGGTAGAGGCAGGACGGGTGCTGGAAGCCAAGCTTCTCAGTTCTGGAGACTACTCTGATCAGGCATTGCCAAAGGCTCTTCTGTCATCATGTAAAATAGAGAAACGTGAAGATGGTACTCTAAAGGAAGAAACTGGAAATAATGATGTTGATGTTTTTAGGTTCACAGATGGTGATGAAAGCTTGGAAGCTGCTACAGCTCTGTTGCTTGAGAAAGCAAAGGAAAAGAGAAAGAAGCGTAAAAAGTCAAAAGAAGAGAAACAGAGCAGAAGGGAGCATCACCACCATCACCACCATGACAAGTCAAAGTCTTCACCTGAAAGGAAGTTAAGCATAACAAGTTCCCTGGAGGATAGCAAACCATCTCCCTTGTTGTCACCATCACTGTCCAGCTTGGAGATGCCATTGAGTCCTCCTTTCAACAAACCTGCTGCAAGTCTTACACCAGATGAACCACTCTCTGTTTCACCATCACCACTTGATTCTGTTGTTCTTTCAGTCTCTACCACCACAAAGATTGGTGAAAAGAAAAAGCCAGAAAAATTCATACCAGGGTTTGGTACTGCAATTGATGACATTATCCATGAAACAGCAGTTAAAAGTATATCAGAATTTGAGGTCCCCAAGCCTAAGGCAGAGCTTCTTGTGAAGGAAGAAACTGATGGCAAGGAAGAACAAGGACTACCAAAGACTGATGATGGACTCAGTAATGAGGAGGAGAAGCCCCGTGCTGTCATATCTCAAGAGGAGACGGAGGATGCAGTTGCTGCATTGCTTGGAGAGTCATTTGGAGCAGACTTTACTCCTTCTGATTGTTATGTAGGTGAAGGCAGTGGTAGTCCACCCACTACCACACATGCAGGCACTGAACGTACTCTTCCTACTGATGAAGATGAAGAGACACGCAAGGCCATAGAGGCTATTGATATGAAGCCTGACACACCACAGTCTGAACCTGACTTACAGATTGATACTGACACAGATGGTGGTGATCCAGAACCCAGTTATGCTGGTCTGCGGTTTGGTGGGGAAGACCAGTCCCCTCGGACACCCGATGGAATTGATTTTTCACGACCACCAAAAACGCCTGACCTGCCATCTTCATATTACAGGCAGCAGCAGAGTGTTAAACCTTATGAGCATGAGTCCCTGCTGACTAAACCAACCATGCCGCCTGAGTCGTCACCTTTGACCATCAAACAAATGTCTCCTGCAAATGAATCTGTAGAAGAGAAACCAGTAGAGCCTTTGGAGTGTGACCAGGATCAGTCACTGCTAGAGAAACCAGTTTCGGGTCAACAGCCGAAACCTCAGTCAGAACCTGAAACTGAACCAGATGTTGCTGCATCTTCCATTGGCACCACTGACAGCCATGGTGGCCATGAGCAAGAAGAAGATGTGCATGTAACATCAGGGTGTGATGAGACTGTCATTCCTATGCCACCTTGCATAACATTTAAACCTACGGAAGAGGTTGATAGGCAGGAGTTTGATTTAGTGCCAGGGAAACCAAATGATGATGGTGTTGCATCAAGAGATGACAATCTTGAAAACACGAAAATAAAAGAAGACAATACAGAAGTAACCCATATGTGCCATAAAACCAAAGTGGAGCTACAAGTAGCACCAGTGGAAGTTCCTTCCTTGGAAGTGGATCCTTCATCCTCTCACTGTCACAGTCCTGTCATACCAAAATCAAGCCCTCTTCCTCTTCTGGCACCAGATGACCTTTCAGCAGAGGCACCAGACACTGTGAAGAAACAAATGGACACTACTGTGAAGGAGGAACCAAAATCACAGGAAGAAAACATAGACTTTGGACCATACCATTTTGATAAGGATGCGGAAGGCAAAGAGACCCTTACAGACTCTGATGTTACAGCATTCAAGAGCAGTGAAAGTGGCACAGCTATAGACAGGAGCTACATTTCTTCTACAAAGGAAGACAGTGGTTTTGTTTCAGTTATCAAGGAAGAGCATGCTAGTGATATTGCTAGAGAATCTGACTTTTCAGAACCTGAAACAGACATGAAAGCTGATACTGACTTTGTGACCAACCTCCTAGCTTCAGAGTCAATGTCTCAGGCACTCAGTATTGATGATAACAGCAGGTCTGCACCAGGGGCTAGTGGTGGTGTTGATTACAGTTCATTCAAGGAGCAGGAGCAAGAAATGAAGGTGGTATCAGTTATCAAAGAGCCAGAGCATTGCTTAAAGACTGAGGAAGAACAAATCCCATTTGCATCGCAGACACCTGAGTCTCCAACTTCGAAAGAGAGCTGTGAAACTGTGGTACATTATAAAGATGAGAAGCTGGATGACAAGCATGATCTCACAAATGCTATAAAAACTGATTCAGACTTCTGGTCTGCCAAAGAGGTGAACATTGAGTCAGTAATAAAGAAAGTAAATGCACTATGTTCTGGTGAAGAAGTGACCCCACAAAGAGATTTACCAGAGAATGTGAATGAAAGAGGAAACAGGATTTGGTTCGATCAATTTGAGGAGAAATCTGTTGAATCCTCGGCTCACCAAATGTTGAAAAAGGATCTAGAAGAGTCTGTGGATGAGGTGTTCATAAACCTGCAGTCACAAATTGAGCCAGTCAAGGAAGAATCAGAATTGAGCCCTAAAGATGTTGATGACACCAAGAAAACAGATCAAATAAAATCATGTGAAGAACAAGAGATTTCTGTGGCCAAATCACCACCCAAAGAACTGGATAGCAGTGCTGTACTGTCAGCATCACCTGACGATAAGGATGAGCTGATTTTGTCTTCTTCATCCCCTGAAAGAGAACAAGTAGCATCTTCACCAGATGATGAATCACAGGAAACAGGCAATGATGTGCAGAGCCCAGTGAGTGGACAAACTACTCCACGATCTACTCGTGGAGGAAGAGGTGGATCACGTGGCAAGGCCCAGACTCGAGTAACTGGTGTTACAACACGCCGATCAAGGCTTGTGGGGGGTCAGAAACCTGCAGCTGAAGGCATTTCGATAACTCCTGTTTCTCCTAGGAGAGGTGGAAGGAGAAGCAGAGGGAGTGGTAATAAAGTAGCACTTCAAGATCATATGTCCTCTGCTGCCAGCAAGAAGCTTACCACCGATGTTTATGAGTTCCGTGATGACTCCGAGGATGAAGGCAGCAACAGTGGAGAAAAAGGTCGACCACGACTGATACTGACCATCAAGAGTCCTCAGGCCAGTGTGTCTGCCACCAATGTTGGGGGAAAAGAGGTTCAGGTTGCTGCCAAGGCAGCTCCAGTGACAGTGCCACTGCCAGTGGTTGAGACCAGAGAAGAGTTCCCATCTCCAGCAACCCGCAAATCTCGACGTTTGCAAGAGCGGGATGGATCCCGAAGTACTGTGGATGATGTGATAGAGGATGTTGTGCGCAGCTCAGGGAAGGTTACGCGCTCTGCTGCAGCTGCTGCTGCCGCCAGTGCTGCAGCAAATGCTGCAGGTCTAGGATTAAGACCGAGACGCTCAACAAGACAGAATGTTGCCAATCAGAGGTCAACTGCTGTGGTTCCTGAGCAACCAAGAAAGTCACCTCGTGGTGGCAAGAAACAAGCTCAGCAGCGTAGGTTATCAGAAAGCCATGAAGAATCAAGTGAGGAGAAGAAGAAGCAAACAGATGATGAAACAGTGGCAGTCAAAGGATCAGAGTCTCCTGCACTTGACAGAGAAACTGAGAATAGTTCATCCAAGTCACCAGATTCGTTTTCAGCTTCTGGCAAGACACATCAGTCTGAAAAAGATGAGTCTGAAATTCCTGCAGAGTCTAAAGCAACAAGAACTCATGTAGAAGAAGATGATGGTGAGCCCACAACTTTGATTGATCCTGTAACTGGTTTGCTGATTCCAATGCGAGAGTGTGAAGAGGGACAGTATATTCCAGTCACAACAGCTCCTGTCATCATGCCTGTTGCATCAACACCTCAAATTAGTACCAGGTCCCTTTCAGAATCTCAGGAATCACCCAGCACTGTTGTAGAACCAGATAAAACAAGGGCACGTGCTCACAGTCTGCCCACAATACCAAGTGCATCAATGAGTTATCAGCAGCCTTCTGCACAGGAAGGAATTCCAGCAGTGGGTGTGACACAACAGAGCCATGTACCAGTCATCTCCACTTCTGTGCCAAAACCATTGCCCACATCAGTAGGTGCCCCTCCTGGTCCTTCTGTTGTGGGACTGAGGCCAATTGGCATCTGCAAGTCTGGTGTCCAGGCAGTAGCATCTGGTACCAAATCTGTGCCAACTACACTAAAAGCTCATGTTTTACAGCAGACTGCCAAAGCTACTCTGTCACAACCAGTGGGTACCACCACAAAAGTTTCACAGCAAGTTCTGCCTTCACTACCACCCTCAGCCACCTCAACGACCTCACTTTCTGCCATACCACAGTCTCCAGCAATGAAGGTACATACTGTTGCTCAGCCCACTGTCAAGAGCCAAGCCATACCAACTACAGCAGCTGTATCACATCCTAAAACTCGAGACATCCTGCTGCATCCGACACAGACACAACCATCTTCTGTAGGTGTGGCCAAGAGCATACAGTCAGTAGTTCCCATCAATCCAAAGACACACTTACTGCAGGCAGTGGCAGGAAGTAAGTCTCCTGGAGGACAGGCAGTAGTGATGACTCCTGGTCAAGGACAGATGCCAGTGGTTAGCAAAATCCATCATGTGAGTGGTCCCCCACCGCCACAACCCCAGCAGATGGCAGTGAACATGAAAGCCCCATCACCAGGAGCCCACACACCCAAAGCCCACTTATTGCAGGTGGCTACAGGTGGTTTGCCGAAGACTGGATCCAGCTTTGTGCCTCAGCAGAAGCCACCTCATTCGGCAGTTATGGGTGCTGGGGGCACTAAAGTGCCCACATCTAGTCCACCCCAGCCTCCCAAGGCACATCATGGCCCACCACAGCAACCCATCTTGACTGGGGCAGTAGCCAGTCCACCACTGAAAACACATCTCTCAAGCCAGCAGCCAGTCGTAACTGGGGCCAGCAGTTCTCGTGCTGCTGTGCCAAAGTCTCAGGTAGGTTTTCCTTTAAACTCATTCACGAAGAAAGAAAGGAAATACAATCTAGTTTTTAGAAAAATGCTGTACTTATATTTCTGTGGCGTAATTTGTGAAATACATATGGCACTTTGTGATGGTAATGTTGGCAGTAAAGTTGTGTCTTCTTAATGAATATTCTTATGGTGCTTTAAAAAGGGGAACATAGATTGTGCATTTATGTGCTTCACGTGAACACGTGTAGTAGAGTGTTCATATTATTTTGCACTGATTGTATTAAATTTCTGTCTCTTAAATCAGCATCCCATGTTTATGATTGTAGCATAACAGAACTGTATGGTTTGATTATTACAGATGCAAAATATAGCTAGTACCCATCTCACACAGCATGGCAAGGGGTTGATGGATCCCCCGAAGGTGGACGTGTCTTTAGGAGGCTGTATTGTGGTTCCCACTGCCAGCCCACAGTCCCGCAGTCAGGTTCTCCAGGCTGGGTTGCCTGTGCCAGCATATGAGGCTTCCTTGGTAAGTACAGTGGGTTTGAACATCATATCTTGATTTTGCCTTCCTGTACAAACCTTTTTTGGTGTATTGTAGCATTGGTGCATACAAATGAAAAATAACATTAGTTGGGGAATTACTCATAACTAACAACTAACAATTCTTTCCATTTCATTGTAGAAATAGATAGCATAAATGTTATGATTATACAGAAACTAATTGCAGTAATTATATCATATAAACCCATTCTTATACTTGTACTTGGAGTCTTAGGTACCAGATCTGTATCTAAGACACATTATTGCAAAGAAATTGTTGGACAACAGGTAGGAAAATCCTAATGCTTTGAATATTACTGTCTGCTGTGATGTGATGCTGTGTAGTTTGCTAGAGAGGTACCAGGATTTCTGAAGTACCTGCTGCTTGCACAAATCCTGAGCTTGGAGGCAGCTTGTTTCAGTCACATTATTACCTTTATTGTTTAAAGAAACATACATGCAGTTCATTTGACAGAGTATGTTCAGATTTTTTTTCATGGAACCGTGCATCGCTAGATGTGTATTTTATATAACCAACGAGATGCAACTTATACAGTGTTCTTTATTATTATCAGCACTGTACGTGTTTCGGGCGGTTTTCCCGCCCATCATCAGGAGCTTATAAAACTGTGTGTGCAGCCTTGCGTATTGTCATGCATTCCTGCTGTGTACCGCTGTTGTGGATGGGTTGGAACAACGCATCCACACCAGCGGTAGACAGCAGGAAAGCATGACAATATCCAAGGCTGCACACACAGTTTTATAAGCTCCTGATGATGGGCGGGAAAACCGCCTGAAACATGTAGAGTGCAGATAATAATAGAGAACACTGTATAAGTTGCATCTCGTTGGTTATATAAAATATACATGTGTTCAGATTGTCAGTATTCACCTTGGAACATGTCTAGTAGTGAGAGCTTGTACTGTCATAATGGTGAACGTTCATATTGTGGTGTTTTGGGGTATGGAACTGTGTAGTTTGGTAGGTGGGTATTGGCATTTTTGCAGATGTACTTTTAGGTTATAAAATCTCAGATACCCTGTCTTTATTTGTGGTTGTTAGTACATGGTTGCCCAGAGTGGGCAGAATGCTGAGATGAATGCTAAGTTCATGTGCAAGCAGCAAAGCCAGTAACACCATAGGAGGTTGGTTACACATGCAGTGTTGTGATGATTAAATTACTTTACTGCGTATAAATATTAAGGTTGTGTGATCATGGTGACATAGTTGTGGTAACTCCGTGTGCAAACAAGGTCTAAGAAATTGTGGTGAATACAGAAGGGAAGTTGGTGCTGTTTGCTGTAGTTACTGTGTGCAGTAACGTCTGCACAGAAGTCATGCACTAACCATGAAAAATAGAAAAGAGGCCCATGTTTCATTACTGTGTCACACTTTCGTAGCTGCAACTGTTGTTAAATTTGAGCAGTGATTTGTAATTGACATCAAGGAATGGTAATCCTGAATATATGCAGTGACATGTATTTGCTGGTGAATATACTGAAAGTGCATCAACTTTGCTTTGTTTATGCATGTGACTGTATGGAAGTGTCTAATATAGGCATCACAAAACTATTCTTCATTAACTTTCTTGAGAAAGTTTCTGTAGCTGGTGTCTTTCTTTATTAGTGAGATACTTGGGTCTCAGTATTTTATCCTGTCAGTTTTAGAGGCAGCCAGTTTTAGACTACAGCTTTTAATTCATTGCTGCTTGTGGTTTCCTACTTCATTGATGGCACTTAATTTTTCTTCTTGAATGAAGCATAACCATGTTGAATAGCCATGTGGCTATTTGTTATTGTAGTAGGCTGTTTATCTCATCCTTTACCACAGTCTTAAAACTACGCTGTTCTTAAATAACAATTTTGGGCAGAGACGATTAATTCATTGTTATAGCCAAGTTTTATGCTGAATTTTGGAATTATTTTCTGCTGAACAATTTGTTTTCCTTTCTCTCCAGTAGACTTTTTCAAATTACCAACTTAATGCACAATTCTTTCATTTTTCAACAATATATATGTTACACTACGCTCCTCAAGATGTTTTGAGCAGCACGCTGCTCATCCTCAGGAGGACCAGTTGTATCACCACAGCCTCTGGTATTGTCACCCTCTGTAAGCAGCTGTACAGTATGCGGGTGGAGAACAGACTGCAGTCCGCTCTCCACCCGCATACTGTAC
>Ga0209629_10003855_pt1 | contig 10924 bp, 12 predicted proteins | sample TergutCu122P5_FD_187286 | JGI IMG/M metagenome (GOLD analysis project Ga0209629, IMG submission 187286) | Cubitermes ugandensis P5 segment gut microbial communities from Kakamega Forest, Kenya - Cu122 P5 (SPAdes) (version 2) | ecosystem: Host-associated > Arthropoda: Insects > Digestive system... | reverse complement strand
ATCTTCCATTCTCATTCCAGGGCCCCTCTCCAGCCTCTCCCTCAGGCTCCCTCGGATGGAGCCCCAATTGGTGCCCCTAGGGTTCCTGATTAGGAGTACCGGGGTGGAGCCCCATAAGGTGAACAGAATATGTCTGTGATCAGACAGAGAGGGTTCCAAAGAAACCTTTCAGTCGATAATGCTATCCAGAAGTCCATAGGACCCTAGGGTGATGTCAATCACCTCTTGCCTAACACTAGTGCAAAAGGTGGGCTCAATTACCCCTATTGAAGATCTCCAAGTTAGAAGTGTTGAGAAATTCAATAAGGGCCTCTCCTCTACCATTACAATTGGTGCTACCCCAGGCAGTGTGGTGCGCATTAGAGTTGCATTCCACCAATAACTGGATATTCTCATTTTCGCAGTATCACACGAGATCCTCCAACTCCCTAGACGGGGGAGGATCCTCGGAATCATATGGCAGATAAGCAGAACATACAACCAGTCGTCTTTCTGCTGCCCCATCTTCGTCATATTTAACTAGGACTGCCACCAAGTCCCTACACGAGAATCCCGGCAGCTCCCATATATTCATGTTCCTAGCCAGGATACATGCCCTAGGTCTATCCCTTCCTCTCAGGGTGTACAGGGTATAGCCAGGAATGTCCAAGCTGCCGACACATGGTTCCTGTATCAGTGCCATGTCCACTCCTGTAACACCTACTGTTCTAGTCAGAATACCAGAAGCAGCAATGCTGTGTTGTAGATTAGCCTGAATAAAAGTAATGGTACTTACCATATCTCATTCGGCCACCTCCTCCTCTTCCTCCACCTCTTCTTTGTTCTCTATTTCCTCCCTTCCGGCTTCACGCCCAGAAGGGAGAAAACAGCCTGCCCCACACTGCTGAAGGGCCTCTAATGCAGTCCCTCCAGCACGGCGATAGATAACATGTCAATGCTGAGCACAAGGCGGACGCCGTTGGGCAACTCCTTGCTCTTGTAGACTCTCGAATTCCCGGTGTCCAGACCCCGGTTCAGTCTACGGAGTCGCGAAAGAGGCCACTCCGTGTCCTCCACGGGGCCTGGAAACCAGGCCGCCACTCTTTTGTAGGTAGGATGAGCGTCCATGCCCACAACTTTGAGCCTGGAGCCCTCCCATGCCATCATAGTGGGTACTTTATGGGCCAGCCAATCCCTGGTCGGTTCATCTTGGCAGACCATGATGGCTGCCCCTTTGGACCAATACGAATCGACCAGCCTGGGGGTGAACCCCTCTTCTGGGAGCCCATCCACAAGCTGGCCGATCGCTCGCTGGATATCTACAAAGTTATCTCTAGAGATTTGATCTCTGGGATAACCCTCACACACAATGGCCACCCGGAGGCCCTCCTGAGCAACCCTGGTGTAACTAAGTTGCCCAGTCTGTTTGGGCCTCTTAGTCTGCCTGCCCTCAGGAGTGCCCCTGGCCGACCGCTGTCGTTTGCTTGGGCCATGTGCATGTCCTGTACTTTTCTGGTGTTTCTGCTCAGTAGGAGCCATAGATGTACTGGGCTCTTGCTGGTTCTGCTGCTGGCCACCAGAAGCAGACCGAGGCTGACCACCGTCAGAGGCCCCAGCAGGAACCTCCGCGAGCCTGGCCCTCCTCGCCCGCTTCCTGGCAGTACCACATCGGTTCTTGGTTAATTGGAGATCGAGGGTGCCAACTTTCCCTGTCAGCCCCTCTAGGTTCTCCAAAGTTTGACTACAAGAGGACGGGTGTTCCTCCCCAGTGAGGGGGGTCACACCCATTCTTTGATCATCTGGGTTCTGTCCAGTTGCCCCATCCGGAGCCTCTGTACAGGAACCCTTATCGGAGGCCCAAGTTGCTGAGCTCTCCTGTTGCTCTAAATCTTTAAACGTGTTCTCCATACAGGTCCCACGAGTAAAGGGGAATTATACGGTCCACCAAGTAGAGCCCCCGTACCTGGTAAGGCTAAATTACCTCTGGGAGGTTGCCTGGTATCCCAGAGGGCGCTGTTTGAGACAGACTTACCCACTGCCATTCATCCTATTGGCACGGCACTCACACTGTGGGATTGGGGATTGTTTTTCAAGGTTTGCTCCTTTAGATCCGCTGTGTTCTTTGTAACAGGGTCACCTTGCATAGGATATGGCTCTTCACCATGCACAGATGGTCTTGGGTGAAAGAAAATTGCATTTTGCATCTAGCACCCCTGGAGAGTGACTAAAGCCCCCCCTAGGGAGCCGTCACTGTCACTTCCCAGCAACACTACGATCCCCGTACGACTCAGCCATACTCCCCTTGACCCCTATCAGGCATGGTAGTGAATATACTATCATGCGATCGATTAAGGCCACCCTGGAAGGCCGCGTGGCTGTTGCGACCCTCAATGAGATTTCTCTGAGGTTTGCGATATCCAGGGGCTGCCCACAGGGAGGTGTATTGTCGCCACTCCTATGGTGCCTGATGGTAAACAATTTAATTACCAGGCTCAGTGGAGGTGGCGTTTTTATCCAAGGTTATGCAGATGACATATGTCTTCTTGCGGTGGGTAAATTCCCCAACATGGCGTCAGGACTCATGCAGTGGGCCCTTTCAACCATAGAGATATGGTGCAACAAGGTCGGACTGTCAGTTAATCCTGACAAAACTGGGCTCGTTGCTTTTACTAGGAAGAGGAAACTCCAGGGATTCTTTGAACCATAGCTTTTTGGGGTTGAATTACATCTCTCTGTGTCGGTCAAGTATCTGGGTGTTATTCTGGATTCTCGGCTGACCTGGAGAGAGGAAGGCTCATAACCTGTTGTGGGCCTGCAGAAGGGATGGGGTGAGGTCTAAGGCCCAAAGTGGTCCATTGGCTCTACGTTGCCATCGTCCAGCTGACTATTTCCTTTGCATCCTTAGTATAGTGGCCGGGATGTCAAACAGCCAGTACTAAGAGTAAGGTAAGCAAAGTACAGAGACTGGCTTGCTTAGGAATAACGGGGGCATTATGTACCACCCCTACTAGGGCTATGGAAGTGCTCGTTGGCTTCCCTCTGCTGGATCTGGTGATACAGGGTGAGGCGAGGTCGGCAGCACACCACCTCTGGAGTTTGGGGTGTTGGTTTACCTTCACCCCCGACAAGGACACTCATGCATACTGACTCGGCTTCAGGAGTCGGATACCATTTTTAACATGAGGGTCGACGTTATGAGGCCAGTCTACACTCTAGAACCCAAATATAGGGTGACTATGTTAACTAGAGAGGAATGGACCAGAAGCCCCGGGACTACTTCGGCGGTTAAGGGGCTCGTTTGGTTCTCATACAGGTCCAGGACCACGGAGGGGACCAGGGCGAGGGTCTGTGGGCAATCTGTAAACAGAAGGCTCAATATCCCTCTAGGTAAACATGCCACTGTCTTTCAGGCTGAGGTATACGTTATATTAGCCTGTGCTCATGAGATTGAAGCTCAGGATTGGCCAGAGAAGTACGTTAGTATTTGCTCTGATAGTCAGGCGGCCCTGAAAGCGCTTCAGGCTGCCAAGACATCTCCTCTGGTACATCATTGCCAGCAGGCATTGAATGATATCTCTGCCCGGCATGCCGTGAGGCTGTATTGGATCCCTGGTCATGCTGGAGTGAGAGGGAACGAAATCGCTGACAGGCTCACAAGGAGCGGTTCTGGTCAGCAGTTTATTGGGCCTGAGCCCTGTTTAGGGGTCTCTAGGCAGAATATAAGAGGGAAGATGAAATGCTGGATGAAGAATCAGCATCTGGCATTGTGGTGAGATCCTTGTAGTGCACAGAGGCAGGCTCAAGAGTTGATATCTGGCCACAGGGGCCCGACTACAGTTCTTTAACAGGACACAAACCAGGGCTGTTATTGGTCTGCTCACCAGACATAACACTCTGAGAAGACATTTACATGTAATGGGGCTCAACGATAACCCCACCTGTAGGAAGTGTGGCACTGAGGAGGAAACCTCGGCGCACATTTTGTGCAAGTGTGAGGCTTTGGCCTCACTCAGGCATACATATCTGGGTTCCTTTTTTTTGGAACCCAGAGGACATTAGGGTGCTGGGTGTGGGGGCCATCTGGAACTTTGTTAAAGGAACAGGGCTCCTATAACCTGGTACAGAATAGGGGGCACAGAGGGCCTGTTTTAAGGCCTAGGTGCATTGGGTCCGGAGAGGGTCCGTACCCCATCTACCATTCCATTCTACTCTTCTGTGGTGGTTATACTAATGAGAGCAAAAACTGTCAGCATAGTGAGATTATATTAATCAGAGTCAAAGCTGTCAGTTTCATGTAGTTATACTAGTAGGGGTTAGGGTAGGGAACATATGGTTATGCTAATGATGGTGGAAGCTGTCAGCTGAATGTGGTCAAGTTGACTGTCTTCTGTAGACTCCATTCAGTACCTGTCATTATACATGTCTGTTATGATTGTAATAACTGTTTTAGGCATGTTGGCATAGTCATGAAGAGTGTCTGTTAGATTCATCCTGCCTGTCTGCATTTATCAGCTCAGTGCCTACTGCGTGGACTTTTGTGCCAATTGATAATGGGGACTTTTATTAAAATCTATCAAGAAGATCCATATTTGATTAAAATCAGGCAAAAATATCAGTTACTTGACATAAGAGCTAGGTATGTTTTATCATTGCCAACAACATTTATTTGCCATAAAATTCCTGCACAACAATACCAAATGTATTGCATCAGCACAGCAATAGTTTAAGTATTTTATTGTTGACAGTGACACATGTAGGTTAACAATACAAAGGGAACACATTTTTAAGTTTCCATGGCCATAATAGTAACATGAGCACACCACAGTGTTACTGAATATGTACATTGCCTTTATTCTTTCATGCGTATTTTGTGATAAGCACTCTCACAAAGAAATATTCTTGCTACAGATTTGGCACAAACCATACCCTTATATCATGGTTTCCATCAGAGTCTTTGAAGTATGAGAATAATCCTGGAAATTGACAGCACCTCAACAAAATAACCGAGGTGCAGGAGTTGCTGAAAGATAGGTCACCCTCTGGGTGAATATTTATGACACTCAAGGATACCAGTCTAGATACAGTCAGAGCATTAAGTTGAACAATTAATAATATTGTAGTAATGTCATTAGAAGTTGTGTTTTTGTAGTGAACAGAAGATTGTGAATCAAATCATCACCAAAGAACTTTCAGTTTAACAGTTTTTTTTTCCCTGCAATAACTATTAATGAGGTCTGTCCTTAACTTCCAGTATGTCAATGCACCATTCGTGTTATGGAATACTGTTTTGTTTTGGTGAAGGTGTTTTGGTAAGCATTTGGTGTTATAATGTTGTTACAGGTTTTGGAATTTTGATGGTGAATTATCGGGGCTCCATAGGTGCTGGACAAGAAAGTGTAGAATTTCTGCTTGGGAAAATAGGTGATTCAGATGTGAAGGATGTCCATCTTGCAACACTTGAAGCTTTAAAGCAATTTCCTTTTCTAAACCCAGAGAAGATGGTATTGTTTGGCGGATCACATGGAGGGTTTCTTGTAACTCATCTCAGTGGGCAGTTTCCGGTAATGATAAGTTCAGTACAATCACACATTCATCTGTATTGTATGAAATGTTCTTGTCAGTGAATTTCATAATTTTTTCTCCCTCTCACTGTGATTTCTTCTTAATTTTTCAGGATATGTTTAAAGGTGTGGTAGCAATAAATCCAGTGACAGACTTAACTGCTATGTTTACTGTTACTGATATACCAGATTGGTAAGTTCTGTGTAATCTTCCATAGTAACATGTAATGACTACTGCCTAGTGTAGGAAAGGGCATTTAAATTATCTGTTCTCATTCCACCAGTGTAGTGTATGCTCTGACAACTTTGGAAAATAAACAACAAATTGGTTAAATGAACCTTTATTGTTATATTTTGAATGAAATATTTGTACACTCTTCTGACAGTGGTAATAAACTAAACTATATGGAGGGAAACCTATAATGATTAGCTTCATAATTTGTATTCTTCCCAAGATGTTATTAGGGCTTCTGATGAGGGAGAATGAAATGGGTAGGACATCTAGTGCATATAATGGACATGAGAAATTTGTACACAATGGTAGTAAAATGTCTGAAGACAAGAAGCACTTGCAAAACTTAACAGCAGGTGGGAAGTTAATATTAACACAGGCTTTGTGAAATATGGTGAGAGTGCAGACTGGATTGATTATGCTTAGACTACAATCCAGAGGTGGTTTATTGTGAATAGAGTAAGGTACAGTAATAGTATACATAAAAGGCAGGGTATTTTCTGACTGAGTGACTATTAGCATCTCAAGAAGTCTTCTTCATGTAGTTGGTGAGGGTGTTCCTGGAAGCAGGTCTACAGGTCCTCCTGCAGTGCTTGATTCAATGTTCCTGCACTGGAAGTAGGTCCTCCTTCAGGTGTTGATGCAAGGTGCCTCTACCCCTAAATCAAACTAAATCTTGGTTGGCCCTCCCTCAGTTATTTCATTTGTCTTTTTCTCATTTTAATTTACTTCTACATTTTTTGCTGCATCAAATTTTCTGCAACTCATTACCTAAACTCTGTCAAGCCATTGTACAAAGTGCATGCTTCGTTTAATAACAAAAAAATCATACAAATATTTCTGTGCATGAAATTGTTTCTTTTCTACCATCTACACTTTTACCACAAAGCTGTACAATTGATGAGAACTATGAAGGGCCCAATATGTGTGACCCTGTTGTGTACCTACTCTTGCTTTTTGCATTGCCTTCCAAGAGGTTCCATGTCTTACTTGTGTTCACCTGCAGTATATCATGGCTTGACTGTTCTTCATACCTTGAGCAAGTGGTAGCAACAATCCCATACAAATTGTAAACACCTAGTTTTAGCAACATGGTGGTTTGTTTAAGGGATGTGACTTAATGTGCTCTCAGACTTGTGGCATGTTAGGCAGTGTGGGTCAGTATGGCCTTGCTTGATAGTTACAGGTGGAGCAGTTAACACACTACTGAAAGGGATGTATGGTGTAAGAATGTGTACTGGTTCAGGTAGGCTTTGTTTTAGTAGTGTTAAATATTTGGATTCTGTTGCCAGAGTTAGTTAATCACCAGGTTGTAAGAAATTAATACAATGATCCCTCATCCATCAGAAGGCTCAGAGGGAATGAGAACATCATGTAGGACATTTCTTAAACTTCTTAATGGGAAAAAATGGTTTAGAGTTAAATGTATGCTAATGCCTGTGGATCTCTCCACCACTTAAAATACATTTTTGGACAGTAAATGTTTACATAGTGTTTGCATACCTGATGCTACCAGCTTCCATGGTGGTTTGAGTGAGTAACCATCCAGGTTTATCCAGGTGTGTATAAGTTTTTCAGTGTTTGGCAAATGTTTTTTCTCATATATTATTTTCAAATGTATGAAGTCAAAACCACACTTTGAAAAACCATGGTAGACTATGGGTTCCTGTATTGAATGCAATAGATATAATGTCCTTAGAAGAGTGATGATAAGTGAATGTCACACAATATGCGTATTGTAATTGGTCTGTTCCCACACACATTTAATGTCATTTATTGGATTTTGTCTTTGTTCTTAATTTTGAAGTTTAATGGATAGGGCTATTTTTCAGTTTGCAGATGACTGAACTTTGACATTTGCATAAAGTCACTAAAAGAATTTTCTCTCCTTCAAAAAAGGATTAAGGTCTTTTTATGACTGCTTCCAGGGTTTCTGTTGAAACTGGCTTTCCATACACGAAATCTGAAGAGATAAGCTTGACAGCATTTGAAAAGATGAAGAAATGCTCACCATGCAGTTATGCTTCAAATGTTGTTGCTCCTACCCTGCTCCTGCTTGGCAGCAAAGACAAGCGTGTCCCAAGTAGTCAAGGCATTCATTACTACTACATCCTCAAAGCCCATAACATCAAGTCTAAGTATGCTGATTATTTCTATACTTTCATTTGTTCACTAGAGACAGGTTGATGAGAGATGTCACATACAAATTTTGTTAGATTCATTTGGGAAGAGAGGCCTGTGTAATCTTTGAGTGGTGGGTTTGGAATGGCCACACCCACACTACATACTGTGGTCTTTCATGGTAGGTATTAGGCTTAATCTAAAAGAAAAAATAGTATCCAATGAGCCAGAGAGGCTTAAATGAGACATTAATGCATTTTGTAACTCTCCCACAGATGTTTGGCTGTGTTATTTCAATACCATGGTCAAGCTAAGGTGGGGAGTTACGTGTAAGGATAAAAAGAAGGCAGGCCATGCATCAGCACTGCAGTAGATTTGGCACTGAAGCCTTAGTGCTTTAATAAAAGTACATAGCACTTAGAGGTTTAAGGTACTGGCCCAGCATCTGTTTGACTAGACCAGGAGAAACAAGGTAACTGCAATCACATAAATGCCATTATGTCTGGGAATGCCAGTTAAATTGTGGCACATTAAACCAACCTGTAATTCTAATTACAGTACAGCACAGGATAACACTGCCATATACATCATACTCTGAGACCCCAAAGAGAAGGAAATATATGCACTTGTTTAAGGATGTCAATTCATAAGCATAAATGAAATATAAGCAGTTGTGTGTTATGCATGTTGTGGTCTTCCAGATTATGACACTTGTCCAAAAATGTACCATCTGCTTCTTCAAGGCAGAAATCCTGAAGGTGTAGGTAATATATTCATCTGAAACACTGAACCAACCTCCTTGGTCAAACAGTATGTAAAAACCCAACAAGATGGCAAGTGTACCAATAACGGTAAAGTTCAGCCCAAAGTTACATAGATGTACCACTTCACTGGAAGTAAAATATGCCCAGTCACGTCACTGAAATGTTCTGCAATCTAGATAAAATTTATTTTCCAGTAACACAAAATTTTGCTTTATTTATTAAATTTGGGCATTTGCAGGGTGGGGGGTTGGGAAGTGAATGCTTGCACAGTAATGGACCTTTGGGTTTCATTAAATGCATTGAACTTCTTGACTGGCTGAGAGCCTTGTAGCTTCTCAGAAAGTACAGCTGTATGGAGAGTGAGTGAGTGAGAATGAGTGAGTGGGAGCAAGCGCAAGTGAGTGGAAGTTGGTGAGAGCATGTGACAGCAAACCTGCAATTGTGAGTGAGTGAGAACATGAGAGTGAGTGAGTGAGAGTTATTTATTTAGTTAGGATAGTTTGTTCAGTTCAGTTAGTTAGTTATAAATCATATTTTTTCATACTTTCCTTTTATTCACAAAGTAAGGCAATTCCTTGCTTTCACCTAAGTGCCCTGCCACCACCACGTCTTGTATCAAACTGTACATGCCCTTGCAGTTTCTGTTTGAAAATATTGCTGCTTTCAACGTCATTCATTATTTCTGTATACATGTGTGTGGATTGCTGTTCATGCTGTTGTATGTATTTCAAAACAGATCCATAGCTACAGAGAGAGAAACTTTAGCTTACAGCACTTCAGTACAGTGTATTGTACTTATATGTGCAAAAGTAACATTGTCTTTTGCACACCACCAGTACCTGTAGCAGAGTTGAGGTATAACATCCTCACTTAGCAGACACACTGGAAACAAGGGTTTGTGTGTCGTGGATGTCACATCATTATAAAATAACAATGAGCCAACATCAACATCTCTGTGCCCCAGCTGCCTTATCCCCAGGGAAAGAACCCACAGTACCCATTGAGTAAGACAGTATGGTGAGTCCTATAGCTTTTCTGAACTCTGTAGGGGAGAAAAATCCCTTCTCTCTACAGTAAAATCTGTGATATTTGGCACCTCTGGGACCAAAGGGTTGCTGGATATCATAATCTTCCAGATATCAGAACGTTATGCCTAAAGTATATCTTAGTGTATGTAGCACCCTGTCCTGTTTTCCTAAATGCACTTTCTATTCTCTCTTCTCTCTACTTATATAACAAGATGCACATATATATATTAAAAAAAAGGTGACACTATTCCCCTAACTCTCTTAATCATTGCATTCAAAACATTGAATTACACATTTTGGGGTTGCCATCGTTACTGTACTCTTATATAATTTAACCCTGTATATAGTCTTTCTTGAGCAGCTTATACAGGGTGGGGCAGAAACCATTAGACGATTAATAACTTGAAAAAGAACACTTTAATTGAAAATTAAATAATAACTAGCTAAACAATGGTAAGCAACATGGAAAAGCATTACATTTTCAACTCACTTTTTGAAGATAATATCACCCAGGTGAGCTCCATTGTATTTAACGCACATCTCTGCACGTTGTCTGACATTGTCCATGACTTTCCTCAGCATATTTACTGGAATCTCTTGAATTTCCTCTCAGATGTAATCCTTCAGTTGCTGTACAGTGTGAGGTCGGTGAGCATAGACCTTAATTCCTCATGTAAGATGCGTCGAAAGGTTCTAGGGCTTAAGCGTAAGGCGACTGAATGGCAACGAGCAGAACGCTGAGGACTACGCTGAAATGCATGTGACACTCGGCGCACATTTTCCGGTGTTCGTACAGTTCGAGGGCGACCAGAAGGCTTCTTGTTGACAAAGGATGCAGTAGTCCTGAATTGTGTAACCCAATTTAATATTGTTTGGCGTGTCAGAACCTTTCCATTCCTCCCAATGTCAAAATGTCGTCGAAAAACACGCTGCGTTACAGTAGTGGAACCATTGTTTTTAAAAAACGTTTCCACAGCAAACGCTCGATGCTCAACCGACCAACGATGCATGATGACGGAAGGCTTCAAACTGCTCTACCCAGCGATGTATGTTTCACTGCACCACCTACACAGATGTCGGCATGGCGCTAAATTTAAATCGTCTAATGGTTTCTGCCCCACAGTAGCGGAACCATTGTTTCTTAAAAAACATTTCCACAGCAAACGCTCGATGCTCAACCGACCAATGATGCATGATGATTGAAGGCTTCAAACCGCTCTACCCAGCGATGTGTGTTTC
>Ga0209629_10003853_pt1 | contig 10926 bp, 11 predicted proteins | sample TergutCu122P5_FD_187286 | JGI IMG/M metagenome (GOLD analysis project Ga0209629, IMG submission 187286) | Cubitermes ugandensis P5 segment gut microbial communities from Kakamega Forest, Kenya - Cu122 P5 (SPAdes) (version 2) | ecosystem: Host-associated > Arthropoda: Insects > Digestive system... | reverse complement strand
ATGTAGACTGTGTTTGAAATGTGATGGCACACGTGCAGAAACCAGATTTCATCTTTCAGTGAAATGGATGAGTCCATTTAAATTGGCCGGTGGGGGGGTCATGTCAGTCGACTACTGGCAGCCGAGGTGTGCAGATCAATGGGCAGTGATTGTATTATCTTTAGCAAGTACGTTGATCACAGCTTGAAAATGTCGCTACAAGGCGGAAAGAAGTGGGTAAAAAGGAGTGGTGAGTTATAATGTGTACAAATTCATGAAAACTGAATCTGAAGTGGGTATTACAATCCCTCTTTCTAAAGTGCAGAAGAGAATCGCTGAAGCAACATGTGTTAGCAGAAGAACTTTACGTAGGGTATTGAAAGAAGGTGAAAATGTGGAAACTGGTGTCGCAATGGCATTTTCAACTCCGCGCAAACTCAGAACAAAAGTTTGCACTAAAAGTATCTTAGATAATTTCGATGAGGCTGTTTTGAGAAGAATAGTTCATAATTTTTACCTCATTGAGACACAGCAACCAACTCTGAAGGCAATCCACAGCAAAATGTGCGAATCGACTGGTTACGGAGGAGGTGTATCCTCACTGAGATTGGTGCTGAGAAAAATGGGATTTAGGTAAGTTTAATTCTCCGAATAGGTGTGCATTATGAATACTGGCACTCTGCCAAGATTCCCTGTATATTCGGAACTTTAGTTACATGTTGCCTTTAAATATTCGTGCTTCAATTTTGGAACATTTTATATTGTAGGTGGAAGAAGACTTCTGACAACCGAAAGTTTATCGTGGAAAGACAAGATATCTGGTCACTCAGAGTCAAGTACCTGTGTGCTATCAAAGCATATAGGGAAGAAGGGAGACCAATTGTGTACGCAGATGAAACTTATATGCACAGTTCACATACAACATCCTATGCGTGGGATGACGGCTACCCTGACTGAGGTTTTTCCATGATTTTTCCTCAGTTGTAGGGCAAATGCCAGGGTAAAACTCGCAAAGACGGGGCACGGCCCGCACTCTTCCCAATTAGTTGTTATTTGTGTTGTTCTGTTGTCCTTTGTGTTTTCTATGTTATTTGTGTTGTTCTATGTATTGTTTGTGTGTAAATGTGTACTGTAATACTGCCACCGGGTGTCAACCCAATTGCAGTTGACAAACATAAAATATCATATCATAATACTGGAAGCAACTGAACTCACTGTGTCAACAGTAAGTTAAGTGTTATATGGAAACGGTGGTGTTGAAACTAACTGTCTAATTTTACTGCTTAATTTGTGACTTACCATGCTGCTAGGCACCTTGTCGTACGTTTTTATTGCCGGTAGTAATTGATAGATACTGCCTACGGGCTGGACGGTCCAGGGATCGAATACCGGTGGGGACGAGATTTTCCGCACCTGTCCAGACCGGCCCTGAGGTCCACCCAGCCTCCTGTACAATGGGTACTGGGTCTTTCCCGGGGGTAAGGTGCAGCCGAGGCGTGATGCTGACCCCTCACCCCCTTCTAGTGCTGAGGTCAAAAATAGAGTAGAGCTATACCTCTACTCTCCCTAAGGGCCTTCGTGGCCTATGAAAGGGTGAAACCTACTAGTAATGATAGATAGACCATGTTCCAAGATAGAGTGGAAGAGTACTAGCTACCCACTCCATTCACCTGCTTCCCCTTCACTTCCCCTCCCATACGTCACCGTGTGCCATCAGATTTCAACTGGACTCTACCACTTCATAAATTGTACAGGATGAGGTCGATACATGGGAAGAAATTTTCCACTATGCCACTTCATTTTCTACAAATCTCATTATGCATGATAAGGATTGTTGATGAGGCGAAGTAAGGGAAGCCGGTACAAATTACGGGGGCTCGGCCGTCCATAATGGGCCCTGGGGCCTTAATATGTTGCAAATGTTTTGATTCTAAGCCAGTCTGCCTCTTTCGAGGGCTCCAACAATTGTTGTGTTGTCTATGTATTTACATGTAATTACTTTTGGTACAATTTATAAGTTCATGACTTTCTCTTAGTTAGTGAAACTGACTGATGTATATTTTCATCTTTTTATATGTAACAATTAACCTTTAATATATGTGATCATCCTTGACAATTCTTATTTTGCTTGTCATCTTGTATTTCATTTTAGGAAAATACAAGGTCTGGAAATCTTCCCGTATGTGCCTGTTTGATCCCTGTTGTTGGTGATTAGCAGAAAAATGTCACACACATATATATATAATAAATAATATCTATCTCTATATTATTATCGTATATTATGTACTCGTGCTTTACTTAAGCAGTTTCAAACAACCTCCCGCTAAATACCTTACAGCCAAAATATGACGTCATATGGCAATTGGAATCATGGGAAACATCGAAATGTTTTGTGTTAATGGCATAAAGGAAGTTGTTGTGTGCTGGCAGGGAAGAGGAGAGAGAAGTGTGGACCTGCATATGTATTTTACTTTACTTAGTTTAGTGTGTCACGTCCATATTTAATGTACGTAGTGTAACCACAGGCACTTGCATCAAAGCAGGGGGGCCAGTGATAAACGGAATCGAGGGACGGTCTCCATATTTACGATCACGATATACCATTTAAAGTACAGTGATCCAGTTATAACCGTGTACATTAGCACAGAAACACCGATTGCCATAACATGTGCAGTGACTTGTGTGCCCAAACAAATTGTACGATTTTACCATCATTTTATAATACCTACGTGAAACTGTTAATACGGCCCCTAATCACATGACCAATCATGGCGAAAGAGGTCACGTGGTGTGAGTCGTCGTGGCGTTTCAGGCGTTCAGCTGCTTGCCGAGGCAGCTGTGGTTGGGTTGTTTGCGAAATGCGATGAATGGAGTGGTCGATTTTCCAAATATTTGGCCCCTAAAGTGCAGTTATTGTAATATATGTAGGAAGAATATAGCCCTGCATTCGAAATGACTATAATAGTTTTTCTAATAGATACTTCTGCATCTATGAATCAGAGAGCATATTTGGGTGGACGTCCAACATTGCTCGATGTTGCTAAGGGAGCAGTAGAAACGTTCGTGAAGGTACGTGAAGAAAGTTTGCGGCGAATTACTTTCGCGAAATCGGTTGGTGACGTTTTCTGTAAGGCAGTATAGGAAAATATGTTACATTGTTATATTTTTCCGTAGGTTCGCCAAAGATCCCCCGAAAGTAGAGGCGATAGATACATGTTACTAACTTTCGAAGATCCGCCCGCTAACATTAAGGTAAGTGAAAATTTGTGGTGACAAAACTTGTCGGATACGCCTAATCTTTGTATTTTGGCTCGAAGTTATTTTTACTGTTTCACGTTTTTGCTTGTTATGGATTCAGATCATTCTGGCGGAGGCTATAGTAATGGTGAAATCATATTAATTATTTTTATTTCATGGATCCTTAACAGGATTACAAAATCCTGTAATTTACATTTTTCGGCATAACTCTAGTCCGTTCTTGTACCTATAGTAGCTTACCCGAAATGATATATGGGAAATTGGTTTAAAAAGAAGACGCAACACGTGTGCGCAAACGAACAATGTTCCGGCCATTCCAAAACAAAGGTGATCAATTTGAAATGCTGTAGTCTGTTGAACCATGTTCTTGTTACTGAAAGGAACGTAATATTATAAATACACATAAATTTAAAAGAACCTTAACGATAATGGGCAGCTTAGCGAAGTAGGCAGCACTGGGCGCAGGGCTGTTTTTTTGCCACAGATTTTTATGAATCAAATTAAAAGCATTGAAATTTGAATTAGAAGTACTAAATTTTAAACATGTTATAACCTTGGAATTTATAACAAATACTGTTAATCTAATATTCATCGTGCAATTTTCCATCCATTTGTTAAATTTTGATCATTTCAGGTATATCTCTGGCCCTTGCATTGGTATTTTTCAGTTCACATAAGAGTTTTAAAGGGAACATTAAATAACTTAGGTGCTGGGGTAACATAGTTTCAGTGACTGGACTAAGGGATGGATGATGTGTGGTTCTAATTGTGTGAGGGGCAAGGGACTTTTCTTTTTATCAAATGTCCATAGCATATGTAATGAAACAAAGGTCAAGGATTGTGCTGTAATGTGAATATGAGAACAAAATTTTTTCATTTCCCTTTGATTGTATGTACTGCACTTTTTACATCTTTCTAAACATTACACAAAACTGTCTTGGAGGCGTCCAAAGAAACTGTGTTTAATCTGGCAGTTGTATACTTAATGGGGTCCTCATTGTCCTGAAATTTTTTCCTTTGAGAGTATTTTTCACTTCATGAAATAAAAAAAAAGTTTGCTTGTGCACGATCAGATGAATAAGGTAGGTGGCTGATCTCCACGCCATGCTTCACCAGGAAGCACCTAACCAGCATTGCAGGAGATTATCTATGATACTGACTGGAACAGATTTCTTGCACATTCCCTTTTTTCCCAGATCTTCATGAAGAATCAGACAAGTCATCTACCAATTAGTTTATAGTTGACTGTACATCAATTTGAGAGTCATTGAATGGTCTCAGGCCACGATTTCACAGACTTTTTCTTCTGTTCCTGGATTTTGAGTAAAGCATGGTTTCCTACCCCTTGGATCATTTTTAAGGTCCTCACTTTCCTCTATGAATCTTTTAAACAATTCAAAGACATGCAAGATAGAGCTTGATTTTCATAAACAGTTTTAAGCATTTCGTATATTCTGTAGATGTTTCTAAGGTTTGGGTAAAAATTTTATATTTCCTTCCACTTCTCCATGTCAGGGAAAGGTAGAACTTACTTGAGGGGCTGCTACAGATGAACTGATTGAGCAAGAACTTCCTTTTCACTAATCGCTGGTGGACATAACATGTAACAAAACCAGCTGTAATTGATTCGTGGGCCAAGCCATACTTGCATGATAGCGTCAACCTCGGAAGTATGCGGTGGTGGTGCTGGTGGTAGTACACGATAGAATTGGTTGAAAAATGGCAGGTGTTAAAAGTCTGTTGCAGAGATTTATTTAAAGATTTCATATTCTTTCCCTTGTAAGAGAATTAATATTTTCGTTCCTGTCATTCATTTTGGACATGCAAACATTTCAGAAAACGTAAAAAAAAAAAAATACACATTATAAACACAAAATGTAAGTGTGACCTCCCTGTGCCAAATGCTAACCTCACTAATTTTCATAAAGGTCTACTGTACAGGAACCAAGTTACTCAGCACTTCACCTAACTCAAAATTTTGAACCTTTATATAAAAGTATGTATGCCAACACTGAAAATTGACGTCTTACTCTACTTCTGCTCTGCAGATGTATTGTCTTCAACTTGAAGCTTATAAGTAGGGTGCATATTATAAAGGCACTTCTTGACACACATACCTTGCTGTGTTTTTTGACTTTGTTATTTTGGATCTGTGTAATGTGGTATTATTAATGCTGTGACTAGAAATAGTTGCACCAACTACATGTTTATAATTGTAATATATTGTTGTCATACTGCAGGGTATGGTACATCCTTGGCTTTGTACTATGAAGGATTAATCTTGGATGTTAATGATACTATAAGAAGAGCATAAATTACAGAATTGCATAACATGTAATTTCTTCCATCATATGTTTTATTTTATCCTATACATTCAGTTGTTACTGTTATCATTGTATTTCTGATATTTGTCACTCGTATTCTGCCTTCTTGAAGTTATACACCACCATTTCAATTGGTAAACTGTTATTTTCTACAACAAATAATAGAGAAACATGTATCAGAGAGTATTCCAGGTAGTAAATGCACTTGACCAATTGCTCTTCCAGGACCTACTTACAAAGCTTTGGTTGCTGTTTGAACAGCTTGTGGACAGCTGTTTCCACATTATTGTCGTGCATGAAGCTTCTGCCACCAAGATATTTTTTGGGACCAAAGAAATATAAATTACTTGTGCTAAGTTCAGAGTGTGAGGAATGCACTAAAACTTGTGCACAAAGAATCAAGTGTTTTGAAGTGCATGGGTTACTAATTTTCCTGCCCTCTTTATATTCTAATGCACAGAAACTGCCCATAAGGGTCTCATTTCAGCATATTATCTGTCTGTAGCTTATCAGGTGTTCAGAAAGCAGTTCTGGTATGATGTTTTTGGGGCAGGAGTGAGTTCCCTATTTAGCCATCATATGCACCCTCTCCAAAGCAGGAACCAGTCATGAAGAATGCTAAAGCCAGGGTGGGAACATCCATGAGTTTCTATGTTATCCCATATGTGTGTGTGTGTGTGTGTGTATGGCCAGACCACTGCTTCAGTAATTTCTGCAGTGAATTTCTTGAAATTATTTGGGATGTCACTGTCAGCATAGTCTGGATGTATATTTTAACACCATCTGCAAACAGCCATTCACAGTAAGCATGTCTGGCCATGCACAGGTGGCATTTACTCAGGAGTAGTGTCCTTGGCTCATGTAAAACAGTCTTGCTGTTGTTCATGCACATGTTCAGGTGATCTGTCAACTTTCAACACAAGTGTATTGCAAAACATTGCTGGTGCTGCCACCTAGTACTGAAAAATATTGCTTTCTGCTTATTGCAGGAGGTACATGTGTGTAAGTTGCAGGCTTGCCAGTGTAGTAGGCTCAATTACGGATGCAACAGTGAATGGACAAAGATTTACATATGTGTTTAATGTTCTAGGCCGGTTGGAAAGAAAATTTAGCGACATTCATGAATGAGCTAAAAAATCTGCAGTGCATTGGAATGACAACAATGGGTGCAGCTCTGAAGCATGCATTTGATGTCCTCAATATCAATCGAATGCAAACCGGCATTGACACTTACGGTCAGGGTCGCTGCCCCTACTTCCTTGAGCCATCTGTCATTGTTGTCATCACGGATGGCGGGAAACTTTCAAGCAGTGCTGGTGTTCAGGAGGATGTGAGTTAATTAGATGTCACTCACCTGTCACCAATGAAATCTTATGACTGTTCTTTTATTACTTACGAAATTGACTTGTTTGATAAGGTGTGTGATGTCAGGAATACTGATTAATACTACATATGTGTTATTCAGTAAATACAGATCTGAATTTTCCTTTTCAACAAATTTGATCATAAATTTCAAGGACACATAAGCTGATATCTAACCCACAGTCACTGTAATGTATGAGTGTAAGCCACCATGGTGCTTGCTGGAGCACTTTTCAGTGTCTGCATCATTTTGTCTCTGTCAGTTCAGGCCCAGAAATGCAGGGATTATCACTGTTATTACAGTGATTCTACATTTACAAGAAATGGGTTGTCTCTCACCTAACCAGCCAATAATGGACATTTATATATATTTAATTAATTTATTTATTTGTATATTTGTTTACTGACCCACTTTATAAAGTACCCTCTGGCAAGTACTTTTATAGCTGTACATTGCTAAGTTGTATATACTCAGCCCCCTACTTTACGTTATTTCAACAGTTGTCTGCTTTTGTATCACTTTCCTTCTAGAATCAGTAATCCAGTTTCACATTGACATTCTCCTAATTGTGTTGGTTTTGGCTGTGGAGTGGCAGTGCATGCACACAACACACTGCTAGTCCGTTGGTGGATGCATTTTTGTAGATGGCAAGTAAATGTAAATTGCATTTTTGAATCCCCTTCTGCCTTGATGCCACATGGAAATTAAACCTGGATTTTAGCACTTCTCTGACCTGTGGCATGGTCACAATATATTCTTTTCTGAAATATTTTTGTACATAAAATGCTGCTTTTATGAGCTAGGAATTTTTTATTGTGATATTTCTGGGGTGCTTCTCTTATGACACCTCACCATAATTTAGTTGATTTTTGCCTGTAAGTTTCCATTACAATCTTATTCTTCCAATTTCTGTCTGAAGTCTCATTCCATGTTCTTCCTTGCAATAACATGGCCTTCTGTTTTTCTGTCCAGTTCTCAACCTGATAAAATGTACTTTCATACTTAATAGTAGGTGAAGGAAGAGAGCACATGCACCCAATGAGGTATATGATAGAATAACCCCTAGGTATAATTTCTTGATAGTATGTATAGTGAGTAAGAAAATATCAGGTGCAGTCACCTTCCATCTCTTGAAGCCCTTGTGTGTAATTTTATTGTTTCACTGTGTGATGTGGCTGTTCCTTTTTTGACTGTCCAGTATATACAACGGTTACATTTTATCAGGTAGGGGCTGAAAAAAACAGGATATGATGTAACAAGGAAGTAAATGAAATGAAATTTTAGGCTTGGATATGTGCAAAGGTAAGTTTTATCACCTTTTCCGGCATATGCTTGCTGATGGACAAATAGTCAATAAATGACCAACCTTCAGTAAACCCACAGTTTCAAGAACAGATTTCACTTCCTTCTTAAAGGCCTGAGTATAAATAAGCTGTTTGAAGTATTGGGTTGGGATCTAATGTCATGGCTTTGAATACATCTCTGCAGAGGTTTTATGTTGTGATTACATTTGGCCCATCTTTAGTCTTAAGCATGTGAATAAAGATTTAAAATTGAAGATGTTGGTTAAAACACTTAAAATGCTACACAACATTAATATTGAAGTGTACTGTACATTGTTAGTGCAACATGTATATACACTAATTCAGTCCTGGTGCTCATCATTCAGACCACCATGCAAGTCTAGAGTTGGAGCTCCACACATGTGGCTGTAAATAAGTGTACTGAAGTTTGTCAGTATACGTGCATTCAGCCCATGTTTTACACCTTAGTTGCATTCCTGAAAAAATGGGTATATGTCAGAAATGAAATTCCACTCGTAAATAAAGGGTTAGCTTATAATACAGCCAGCCAAAGGGTTGTGTGCCAAAAATGAGAGAGCACAAATTAAGAAGTGGTGTAAAATGGCAGGGGGGGGGGGGGATAATAAAAAAAATAAAATAAAAAGGTATAAAACAAGGGCTGGGTGTGTATTTACTTTGTTTACATTGTGACTAACAGTGCTTCACAAATTCTGGACAACTAGTTGCTATGGGTTTTTTAAATTACAGTATTGGGCCTACGTTTTAGTCCTGTGGCCATTACACTTAAATACTCAGTGCATTAAAGCCAGATGTTTCGGCAACCTGTCAATTAAAAGCGCTGACAGCATCAGAAAAGGGTTACTGTGGCAAAGTAATGAAGATGCTCATTTGAAAACTGTTCTTTAAAGGAATTAGTTTATTACATTGAAATATGTATGTTTCAATGCATGATGTTTTATTTATATTGCAGAGGAAGTTGTGTTTCTAACTATTCCAGGCATCCAAAGCTTACAGAATTCTTACAATATATAGTTTTTCTTGTACCATGGCATATTTCATAGGACGCTAGCATGTTAATTTTAACTTGACCTTGCTTGGATTACACAGTGGAGATACTTGATGTCTGTTGTCTCTGTTGAAATAATCGCCAGTGTTATCATAATTTTTGTTTGTATATATCAATATGATGATGTGATTGATTTGCATGTTTGTTATTTGAAATAACTCAGCTTTTTAAATGGCAGTTAGTTTTTCATTGTTGTGAGGAGCTGATGTAATGGCAAAGTATTTGCATTTTAAAGAGTTTGCACTTTATTATAACACCAGCATCATTTGAGGTGAATTATGTCATGTTTGTTTTAAATTGGCATTTTTTTCTATGACTTGTAAAAAGCTTTTCATCAAACATGCTGTATAAAAGAGTGCACACTTAATATTTGGCCTATTATCTCTGGTTTCATTGTATCTCAGTTTGCAGTTAGATTTAAAAGAAAAGAAGAACCCAAATCATAACTTAGCCCTTTGCCGTGCACTGCGTTTCCAGTACTGCCTAATCTGAGAGACCCATTATGTGTAAATTGCTTGAAGTATACCATGGTGTGTGCAGCGTGAAGAATAAAGTGTTTTGTCATATGGGCTCCTCCTGTCGGACACACTCGTATGATGTGAGATTCTGTGTTTCATTCTTGGTCATACTTTATTTTAATTCAACAAGTAGATGGCATTTCTTCTGCAATATAAAGTGATAGTGAAAGCAGTTTGTACACTTATTTCAAACAAAAGCTATAAATGTGTGTCAGAGCCATGCTTGCTAAATGTAACATCTTTCCCCATTGTGCACAGTCGTCTGTCAACACATGATCCATAGCATGTAACCTAAGAGTTGACAGTGTTCATTTTTATGTTCCATTGTGGTGGCAGGAAGTTTGTGTTGAGAGAATGACTGTTGCTGCTATTGTGAAGCATACAAGTGAACAGATCCTCAGAACCATTACTTCGCTCTGAACTGTAACTCTGTTTGTAGAAGAGCAGTATTTGACAGACTGTAGGTTATAAGCATGATCTGCTGTGTCACCCATTGCAAAAAATATTGTAATTAGCTTTGTATTACAAGTGCGGCAAAGGGTTAAATGAAGGAAAACTGACAGGGAGAAATAGAACATTTGACAGTGTAAGGGCACCATAACCACATTGCCACAGGAACTGGAAAGCTGTGGGTGTTTTTGCCTCACAGACAGCATTGTTAATGTGCAAGAATACACTGACTAGAAATGTTATGTTCCAGTGGTGAAAGACTTTCTCATAATTGCAATAGTCAATCACTGACCTAGAGCGTGAGACTGGCTGGCTTCACAGCAGGCTTGGCTGGAGGCTAATTAGAGTTCCTACCTGGCTGTATGGCTGGCTGGTGAGTCTAGCCTGGACCCTTAACCTATGTACTTAGTTTATCCACCTTCTTATAGGTGGTTTGACCACATAGGATGTTCTGGTACTCCATCTTTTTGGAAAGATAGAGTCATTATAGAACATACTAATGCTCTGAAATCTGTTATGATGAAGGTTAATGTGGAAGAATGGATTCCAGGGTCCACTGGTAAAAAAAAAAATCTCCCTTAATGTACATGTCAGTTTGAGTGAGAACAGAGACAAGTGAAAACTGATTGAATCATATTGAGGTATCTTGAAAAAAAAAGATGAA
>Ga0209629_10003851_pt1 | contig 10928 bp, 7 predicted proteins | sample TergutCu122P5_FD_187286 | JGI IMG/M metagenome (GOLD analysis project Ga0209629, IMG submission 187286) | Cubitermes ugandensis P5 segment gut microbial communities from Kakamega Forest, Kenya - Cu122 P5 (SPAdes) (version 2) | ecosystem: Host-associated > Arthropoda: Insects > Digestive system >... | reverse complement strand
CAGTAAAAAAATAATTACACAAAAACTATATGAGATAAAGACTTGAAATTTAGAACATACCTTCAGTAATGTTTCAGCATGTGATATCATGTGTAGCAGCCTTCTTTATCTGAATCACTGTCATTTACAATTTCATTCACCACATCAGCTAATTCTTCTTCAGTTCTAAATCCAATTGTTTTTCTTTTCCTAGATGCCGTGTTGCACTGAGAAGTATAAACTGTCACACATACACAACTTCACGTACGTGGTGTGTCTAAAAAGTTTGGTGAATGGTATCAGAAAACAAACAAAACAGAAGATACAAACAAATTAACTTTATTTGCCTTCAAAATAATCACATTCCTTCACAACACACTGTTGGCAACATTCATAAAGCTTCTGGAAACTGTCAGCAAAGACCTCTTTAAGAATCGATCGCAGAACCGCTGTCACACGTTCTTCGATTGCCGCCACGTCTGCAAAACGTGCGCCTTTCATGATGTTCTTCAGGTAGGGAAACAGAAAGAAGTCCACAGGCGCCAGATCAGGGGAGTACGGTGGATGATCAAGAACAGGTACGCCACGCTGAGCCAAGAATTGGTGGATACGGATCGCACAGTGCGCAGGCGCGTTATCGTGCAGCAACATCCACTGTCCAGTCCTGTGCAACTCTGGCGAAACACAGTGGATGCGTTGTAGTAACCGTTTCAAAACTTCCTCGTAGAATGCGGAATTCACGGTTTGACCCACAGGAATGAATTCCTTATGGATGATGCCATCGCTATCGAAGAAGGCGATCAACACTGTCTTGACCTTGGACTTTTGCAGGCGACTCTTTTTGGGTTGCGGGGAAGACCGTGAACGCCATTCCTTTGATTGTCACTTTGGATTCCGGATCGAACTGGTAGCACCAGGTCTCATCCCCTGTGACGACGGTTCACAGAAAGGATGGATCCTGGTCACATATGGTAATGAAATCTCCAGTAGTTTCCATCCGTTTTGCTTTCTGTTCGTCTGTCATCTTATGCGGCACAAACCGGGAACAGATCTTCCACTTACCCAAATCTTTGCGGACAATGGTGTGCACCATGTCCTTGCTAATGCCCAATTCCTCCACCATCAATCGTAAAGTCACTCGCTGATCTTTTGCCAGCATTTCTTGCACTCGCTCGATCATGTCTGGGGTTCTGCTTGTCGACGGCCGACCCGAACATGGCTCATCCTCAGTTGTTTCCTTCCCATCGTGAAAGCATTTGAACCAGTTGTAAACACATTTTCTGCTCACGGCTTCCGTCCCGTACACTTGCACCAACATTCCATGCGTCTCCATCGCAGTTTTCCCTAATTTGTAGCAGAACTTGATGTTCACTCGTTGCTCCATTGCACTCTCACACTGACTACGTTCGACTGCCCACAGCGGGTTTACCCTGACGGTCATGCATACTCTATGCTAGGTGGCACTTCTGGACGTATCTCTGGATAGCAATGTGCATGTGCGCACCTGGCCCATGTTGCCATTGAGATATCGGACCATTCACCGAACTTTTTAGACACACCTCGTAAAGAAGATTATTTATAGACTGCAGCCAGAGACAGCCCACTCTCCCTCTGAGCATAAGGATAAACACGGGTTCATTATATCGCAACGTAAGCATAATAAACTATAAAAGGGATAAAGATAACATCAGCTAGATATACTGAAGCTGCTGTATAAGCTTCCCGCCTATAATGACAGGTCACGTAGCTGATTTAAGCTGAAAGAGCGGAGCGTGCACGATTGAAAAGTTAGATCAACTAAGGTCGACGCTGGCGTTTTTAGCATTAATTATTAAATCGACTAAGGTCGACTATGGTAGTGAATGTGTTAACATCAGGCAGACTGCTGCAAAATTTGTGCCCTGTCTTCTGAATGGTGAACAGAAACCAGGCCACTTTTCTGTGTACAAGGACCTGCAAGATCAGGCCAAAAAGTCAGAAACTCCTTTTTGAGGTCATGAAAGGAATTAAAAGCCAAATCCAATTAAAGGGGCAAATATTCAAGGATATTGTTTAGATTTAAGGCAAATCACAGATGGTGCTGGACAGCATCAAGAACAGGAGTTTGAGAGGTGGTTCCGGTAGTGGGGGAGGTGCTGGGCCTAGTGTTTTATAGTCCAAAGGGGCAAAGGTAACTAAGGTAAGCTCGAAATTGTTGTATTAAGCCAGTCCAGAAACTGGTTTACACTTCATACTCTTCAGATTCAAGTTTCTTGTTTCGTACCAATGTTGCAGTCGTAGTTTAGGAATACATGAGTTCTGGACTTCGTCCACTCTCCAGTGTTACAAAAAGTAACACATTGTTTCAGAAGGTGGATTTGTTTTCATTGTCATGTAAGAAAGGTAGAAAGGCAATTGCTCAGTTGGGCCCATTGGACAGTGGTAGTCCAAATCACTGAGTCTCTACCCTGTCCACAGATTACATGTCTCAATGTGTACCATATTCTTTCACTTAATTTAGGTGTCCTAATATTGAGAAAATTTTTAAAAGTGAATTAATTACTGTCAGTTTACCTTCACATTAGTCATGTAACTTTAAACTTCATGAACCCTCAGCCAATCTAATGACACTTAAGTCTGAGCACATACACATGTTAAGATTTCTGAAGTAACACAAACAACTGTTTATATTTAATCAGCTCAATATGATATGAGCATGGCGAGCTCCTGACATGCATGGCAGGGTAGCTTGTGCAGGTGGTTAGGGAAAAAGTTGAAAAGGGTTAAGCTGAGAGACAAGCAGTATGGAAGAACTCTACAAATGTTACTGGTATAAAGAACTGCCAAATTGTAGTTGAAATAAATGAATTGTTACCATTTTTGTGGGAAACATGATTATAGTTGAATGCAGTGTGGCAGCATGGCCTTGGGAAGTTTAATTATGTTGCCCATGAATATTATGCATTGATTGAAATTTGAGGAAAATGCATTTGTCCCTTAAAGTTTAAAACAATTTGTGGGATTAAATCTTCCGTCCTCTCTTTTTATCTTTCTTTATTCCTTCCTTCCTACCTTGCTTCCTTTGTTCATTTGTTTGTTTGTTTGTTTGTTTGTTTGTTTATTTATTTATTAGTCTGAACTCTTCTACCTACTCATTTTAGGTGTACAGGATTATTGTTGCATCTGATCACACACACTTTGTATGATTCCTTTGGACAAGGGATTGGCCTATTACAGAGACCTTGACCTGACAACACAACATTCACAAGAGACAGATATCCATGCACCCAGCATGATTTGAACCCACAATCCCAACAAGTGAGTGGCCACAAGCCCACGCTTTAGACTGCCCAGATACAGGGATCAGCCTGAGATTAAGTTGAGAAGCTCAGTTGTATATATTGTGGTGCCATATTGTATTCAGTTTTAATTTTATCCTGTTTTCCTCTTTTACTATTCTTGTGTGGAATCAACCACATGAGACTGCTGAAACCACAACTGGAGATTATAAGCTGTTAACAACATGAAAAACAGAAGCATTGATTTCTCAGTGGTGGCACAAGGAAGTGTGCAGTTTAAAGCGTAGTATTGGTCTTGTAGCAGATTTAAAAGTATGAGGTTTGTGTGTTCTGTAATCCATAATATCTGTACCACATTTTATGAAAGAAAGTGTTATGTTTGGCTACAAATATAATGTAAAGCTAACCCATTATAGGCTTAGAAAGGCACATTGGTCTGTAGATGGGTGGGGCTCCCAGAATTTCTAGTCAGTTGGCATATGAAGGTGGTCAAGATGTCAGCTGCATGCACCGGCCACCTTTACCCCCCAGGAGATATCCTTGGGGCTAATTTCTGTTAGCTGCTGATTGAACCCCAGAGTCATGGTGCAGTCAGAAGGATTAAAATACCAGTGACCCCATTGGGAATCAAACCTGCAACCTTCTTGCTTGTAACGCAGTGTGTACCCTGCTACAAATATGATGAATTATTGTATTTCAAAGCTCAGTAGCTATGAAAGAAGTGTTATCTAATTATAGATCCAAGGAAGAAAACTGCTCTTATATCCCTGAGGACTGTGTTTGTGGACATAAAATATTCTCAATTGCTTTGTTCACTTTTTCAGGAATTTTGTCACATAACTAGTATATATTCATGTAGTTGGCAAGTATATAGTTTGATGTCATTACTTGCAGATATGATGATGTGGAGTGTGTTGTACCTGATGCATTTTCCCACCTGCTGGAGGAAATTCACAAGTTGGAAACTGAACTAGGACATCTACCACAAAAGTGGAAGGTTCTTTGGGACAAACTGGAGCTACCAACAACTGACTCTCTTACTGTAAGTTGTTGAATGTTTGTGTTTTGAAGACGTTTCAGTGTTGGGTCACATGATACTATATTTGTAGCTATTAATCCTTATCTGTACAGTCTTTTGTGATTTAAGAAGAATATGGATGGTTAATATTAAATGGGACATTTGTGACACTATAAGTAAAACAGACAAAACTGATACTCATATATAAAATTATAAATTTTGTATTGTAGTTATTATGTTGAAGTTATTGAATATGTGATTATTAACCCTTCCAGAGGCATGCATCATTCAGTACCCAACTTGTGCGATCACATGGACGTCTCCTACACAAACGCTCCACTTTGGAAATACTGATGCGAGGAAAGATGGTAGGAGCAGCAGAAGCAGCTCAGCATGTGTATTCACACCCTCATCGATTTGAGCGCTACAGTTACACAACACCAACTTACTGTGACCTTTGTAGCAATGTGCTGTGGGGACCCGTCAAGGTAGGTACAGTAGTTATGATAATGAGTTATACAATGTACAAGCTTACAAGACCCCGTGCATTGTAGATCTAGCATGAAGATTTTTGCAGACCCACTACAGTGAAGTGAACCCTTCTTAATACATTTTGAAACAAATTATGAAATGTCTACATAGCATAACACTTGTGGTTCATTTGCTCTATAATTGTTCTTAGATTTGTCTGCATGAATGGTTTCCAGAAAAAGACTGAGTATTTTAACACACACTGTAAGATGTCTGTATATATTAGCAGCAGATTTTCATTATATCTTAAACATAAGTACTCGACATTTTCAGTCACTCATGCTCGATGCTCCTGTTCAACTGTTGCTTCAGCTGGAGCTGGTACCTCACAGCAGGTACAGTCTGCTGTCACAACCTTGGCCTGTTTGTCGCAGACAACACAATCTGTCTCAGTTACACAGACCAGTCATGCTATGAGATGTAAAGTGATTGCCATTTTTATCCAGTTTTAACCAGTACTGGAATTTATTGACAAATTGTAGTAAAAACTCCAAGTATGAAATTTTGCTAAAAGCTTAATGGTAGGAGTCAAACGTTACCAAGAGAATGACCACTTTTCACATTTGTTTTCATGAACAAGCTTAAAATGAACCAGTTGAGTTTATTAAGCAGGAAAACTAATTAACCTTTATCTTACGGAGTTTTACTTCGGTGTTCGTGTTCACCGTACTGAGTTTCCCTTTAAATTGTTGCGCGTGTCTGACAATAAGCGTTTATATGTTGTGAACCAAATGTGATGAAATAATGAAATAATCTGAATTTTTGCGAATAAATCAGAGATATTTCAGGTCAAAAATATTAAATAGAAGTGTTTAGTGCCTACATGCAGGAATTTGATATAAACGTTTTATAATTTTCAATTTATTTTACTTACTTTTCTGTTTCGGACCCGATGCATGCACAGGAAATTTCAGCTTCAAGATTTGTGGAGTTGTGCCTTGGTGTGGTATTTTCAGAAATAATAATCTTGCTTCACACACACACATCATACTTCCTCAAAACTTTACTAACAACTTTATTCTTCACACCACTTGCAGTTCACACGCGATATTTTAGCTGCGTCGCTATCACGAACCGAAACAACTACCAACTTGCACCATCATTTCCATTGTATCTTTTACGAGGAGGAAACAAGAGTCCATACATGATATTTCCTTCGTCAAGGAAAGTGTAACTAAAACAGAGATATTTCAGCGGTTGTCTAAAAATGCATAAAATTCTATTGCGTAACTAATTGATGTTGTGGCTCAATGCTCCTAATTCTTTATTCTTGCTGTCCAAAACCAGTTCATATATCCGGTTTGGGGACAGGAACCCGGCTTTCTCACGCAGACATCGCAGATTGCTGACTCAGAAATGAATATTTAGCCCGGCATATCATTACACAGTTGAAACAAGTGGTAACCGCAGTGTCAAATGCTGTATTATTTCAGCTGGTTTATGGCTGGACTATTTACACACCAGTATGTTTATTCATATATATCACACTGCAGTTGGAATTAAAAGCACAGTGGAGATTGCTAAAGAGTCTTCTAACTTCCAGTATAAGTTATGGGACAATCATGGCCTCACAGTGCAGCCAGTAATTACCTATTTTTATTCGTGTGGACGAAGTGTTTATTTTTCTTTTCAATCCATCATTCTGTAATGGACCAGAAACTGAACTGAAATGTAAGACTGGCTTCAGAACTTACATCATATTTGCATTTTTTAATATACAGGCAGTTGGCGCTTAGTCCCTTTTTGTATTAAATATCGTGTGACCGTACAATCAAGTGCGTGCGTGTGTTTTGGCTAAAGACCTTTAGAAACTGTTTCATATACCACTCCACTTTGCGAGGGTTGGGGGAGGGGGGTAGGGAGCAAGGTACACAGCAAGAAAATTCTTATACGAAGCACGGCGTCACAAATAGACTTCATTGAACACCAATGCTTGGCAGAGTGAAAGAGGCTCCCATATTGTTGACAACGTGCTTGAACGTCCAATGTTTCTTGAGAAGGCGTCAGTTACTGACAAAAACAAACAGACTAGGTTCCGAAGATCACAGGGTGGCTACAAAATGCTATTCGTGACGTGCATATGGACATAATTGGGTAAAGTGGCTGGTGAGTGAGTCTTACCACAAACCGTAATATAATGTGAAGACAACGAGGGGGGCTACAATTCTAAGCCTCTTCATTAGTGTATGGGGCATTTAAATTTCTTGGTGCATTTGTAAGATGCCACATTAAAAGGACGTGGTGCATTCGTTGGATAACCGTTAATGATACACCATAAAACTTTTTGTTTTCATTGTATTGTGTTATTTTTGTACAAGTGGATGAATAACACAGTTACATTAATGTAGTATTGTGTCATGAGCACATTTATTGTCATCACTTTCATTAATATTAAGCATTGTTTGAAATGAAAGTTCTGTTGTCATTCATTGTTTTTGTAATGCTTTCGAAACTGCAGTTATGGTACAGCAGAATTCGTTTAATCTGACTTTCATTAATTTGGCATTTGAAGATAGTAGTCCCAAGACAAAGAGTTTTGCTTTTTACCAGTAAAAATCCTTCATCATTGAAACGGGCAGCTCTCAGAGACACGTTTGCAAATGTCTCCAAGAGCATGCGTACATTAACTGACCCCTTGTCTCCTATTCTCTCACCTTGAGCTGTGATGATGCTTGAGAACACACAAGAGGTCACTGATGATCATGAACCAGTAGATGAATAAGGTGTACACTTCTTATTGTGGGGCCTGGGGTGGCATAGTGGCTAATAGTCGGACAGTCCCGGGATAGATTCCTGGGGGTGTCACTGGATTTTTCAGTGACATATTCCTCCCGACTGTACTGTGGCCCTGGGGTGACTCAGCCCCTAGTGAAAATGAGTACCAGGAACATTTCCTGGAGGTAAAGGCGGCTGGTGCGTGAGGCTGACAACCTCACCACCTTCATTTGCTGAATGTCATGAAATCTGGGAGCCTAAACCTCCCGGAACCCTCTGGGCCACACCGGGCCTGTTATGGGACTCCTTTACCTTTTACACTTCTTATTATATCTTAATGCGTCTTCCCTTTTATGATTTTTGTATTGACATGCCTGATGATGGCCTAAGTACGTGCTGAAATATGTAGCGCACATGTAAGGGTAACCAGTTGAGTTAAAATAAACCTGTGTTGTGTTAGGCTGAATAAGCTTGATTTGTTTGCTCCTCTGATTAGTTTCGCAGTCCAAGTGTAGGAGCAGTATCAAAAAACTTCCATTAAGGACTTTTGTCAATATTGGTACTGTCTGATAATCCAAAATGTTCAGTAATTTGCACCTGTCCAGTCCTGTGAAAGTCAGATTAATGGAATTTCCTGTGTTAAAATTTTCCTTCAGTTGTGATTAACTGAATGTTGTAATCATAACACACAATGCTGTTGTCTGGGATGTGACACCGTGTGGTATCGTAGAAATGTATCGAAATGTGCTGCCTCCAAAACAGACACATTTCTACCAGACTACATGGCATCACATCCCAGGAGATGCTGTTCTTCAGTCACTGTGATGAGAACCTGAGAAAGTAAGGGCTTGCTCTTAAAACTGATGATTTATTACAGTGCATCTGTGGACCGGCTGACAAGCATGACCTTTAGCCTCAGCGAAGATGAACTAGACAGGCAAGCAGAGCTGTTCAAGCAAGTATGTGCCCAGAAACTGCGCACATTGAATGATGCAGAAGATGACGTCTGGGATGATCGGGAACAGCAACTCACCTTTCAAACAGTAATTGACACAAGGACAAGGTATTTATTTCTCTGTTGGAGCCCAGAGGCAGCATTGGCACATCCTTTACACATCTGCACAATTTTCCTTCATACCAATGGATTACTTTTTTGGTGTATAAATTTTTCTTGCTGCCATCCTTTTCACAGGAAGTTTGTAATGTGATTCATTACAGACACATTACCAGCACCAAAGACACCCTCTTTATTAACTTAATGTTTTTCTGACCGTGCATCATGAATTGATTATACATTAATTACCAACTTGATGCACTGACTATTATTTATTCGTAAAATATTACTCTCCTCTACATGTTTCGAGCATCAAGTGCTCATCTTCAGGAGGACATAGTTGTATACAAGCAGCATATGGTACCGTCACTCTCTATAAGAGTCCCGGTGGCCTGTTGATACGCAGCTAGAGTGAGAACTGACTGCAGAGGGAAGGTTGTTGGTAGGGCGTCGTAAGACGCAAATATTTAGTTTAAATTTCAACGGGAAATTTTGAGTCTGTGTAGTGGTAACGCTCTACATTTAAGTTTGGGAGATGGTACAAATCGCAGTCGATTTAATGGATGCAGTGAGAAATTTTTCGTGATTTTTCTCAGTTAACCCCTCAAATTCCGGGACAGTTACACCATGTCTGCTTCATTCAGTACATCCTAGATTAATTGATTCATCGCCCTAAAATTCGACGCTGTGTATTTTGAGTCACTTAAAACTTCGTAAGACAAGCCACAAAGAGTTAAAAATACATATATAACATAATTAACTTGAACAATTCCTGAGTGACACTTTTGTATTGAAAAATTACATTCGATACGATAATCGATAAGCTGCACTGGTATTTAGACCATTTTTTTCCGGAAAAATCAAGCACTGAATTGTGGACTCCAGCGTACTTCCTTGTACGTCAGCTTAGCTGCATAAAATCTTATCTCCTAGCCATAATAAAGTTTTAATTAAATTACGTGACGTCTCTCTAAAGGGGATGGGCCAGTGACATTGATCGAGGTCAACAGTAGAAAGATTCGACCTTGTCTGAGGCCAATATATGATTTAAAACGTTCAGCTGGATGAAACTGCTACTCTGTGAGCAATTTCAAAAGTTTCAATCACTGGACTAGGCACACTTGCTGTGTCACCAATAATACTGAAACTTCTAATGGAAACGTGTATACTACCACAATAGAAGCAAATATTCGATACGTGACCTTAACCAGTTCTTATTTACATCGTCTTAAACGAGTCTTAAGCTGCATATGTCACAAAAACCACAACAAGTTACAAAAGTCACATTCACTGTCACGCTAGCTTGACGCCAAGGCTAGGGAAAGGAAATGTTCCAAACAAAGGAAATGTTCCAAACAAAGGAAATGTTCTAAACAAAAGAAATGTTCCAAACAACGGAAATGTTCCAAACAAAGGAAATGTTCCAAACAAATGAAATGTTCTAAACAAAGGAAATGTCCCAAACAAAGGAAATGTTCCAAACAAAGGAAATGTTCTAAACAAAGGAAATTTCCAAACAAAGAAAATGTTCCAAACAAAGGAAATGTTCTAAACAAAGGAAATGTTTCAAACAACGGAAATGTTCCAAACAAAGGAAATGTTCCTCAAAACAAAGGAAATGTTCTAAATAAAGGAAATGTTCCAAACAACGGAAATGTTCCAAACAAAGGAAATGTTCTAAACAAAGGAAGTGTTCCAAACAAAGGAAATGTTCCAAACCGAGAAACAACTACACCAATTGCGACGCGCTTGTTACGTATCTGAAACAATATTCAATAGATATTGACTAATTCCAACAGTCAAACACAAATGTAATTTATTATAAAAAAGTGTTGTTCACAGCGAGCTACATGTTTCGGCCCCAAACTGCCATCATCATGCTTCATACAAAAAATTATAAGAATTACGAAAATACGCAACAAAACCCATTTACCTACTTTTTACATCCCTATATAAAGCCATATGATTATCGCGTTCCTTTGGGTCATGAAGATGTGTCAGTGAATAAACAGATACCGACGTTTCGACAAGACCGCAACTAGCAACAGACATGAGTCCACTAAAACAAAACAAGCGCATCTTCCTTGTGTAATTTTCCAGAACCCATCAAGTCTTGAAAATGCAGACGCTAAGTTGCCTCGAATACCCAGGCTCGCGGCGTCGTGTCGCAGACGGCTGCATCCTCCGCCACACCGCCGCGACAAGATCGGAACTACCCGCAAGTGGTTTACGAAATCAATACGATGTCTGGGTGTGCGTTTGTGTCTATGCAGTTCGTAGCATTCGATTCTTAAAAGCAAATGACTGTGTAGTAGTCAAGTTGGCTTTATAAAATTCTGTTCGGACCCCCCCC
>Ga0209629_10003849_pt1 | contig 10928 bp, 11 predicted proteins | sample TergutCu122P5_FD_187286 | JGI IMG/M metagenome (GOLD analysis project Ga0209629, IMG submission 187286) | Cubitermes ugandensis P5 segment gut microbial communities from Kakamega Forest, Kenya - Cu122 P5 (SPAdes) (version 2) | ecosystem: Host-associated > Arthropoda: Insects > Digestive system... | reverse complement strand
AGATCAGGAACCAGTCAGTCCAAATGGGGAGTCTCCCAAAATCCCCTACACAAACCCGTTGCCGGGCAAAGAGGTGTTCAAGCAACCGAAGCCGCCAAAAAACGTGTTTTATATACACACCGATACCGAACCTTATATCAAGTACCTTGACGTGTCCCCTTATACGTATTACCGTGAACGGGAAAAAGAACGGGAAGCCCAAGCCGCCAAGCCGCCGGATGAGGTGAAACCCGCTTCCCAGTGATCCATTTGATCGTCCTGTTGCGTGTGTTTGCATTTTCAGGAAAAACACCATGAAAATGACGATCACTCATGATCACAACATTTTTTAACCCGTCACTTGCGCTCCGGGCTGCTGTTGGAGCATGACACTGTAAAACTGACCGTTGAATAAAGGAAAAAATACATGAGACATCGATTTTTTGTTACCGTTTGTGCGTTACTGGCGATTGCTTGTTGTTCCGGGGTGTTGTTTTCGCAAAGCATGCGGTTTTCGCCGGGCGGCTCTGCCGATCCGGAAACGCAACGACTGTTTTTTGAAGACGTGCAATCAACGCCGGAGGAATTTCAACAATTCCGCGAATCGTTGAGACCGCTGATCGAAGACATGCAGAAAAATATTCAGCCGAAAGTCATGGCGGCCGTTATGGAACGAGTGAAAAATTCCGCCACACCCCCGTCACCGGAGGAACTCACAAAAGCCGGTGTGAGTGTTGTCGTGGATGAATTAACCGGGTTGCAAAAACCGATCAGCGACAATGCCAAAGAGTTCTTTTCCGAAGAACGATATCAAAAAATGCAGAAACGGCTTTTCCAGGTGCAGGAAGGAATCATGGAACATTTGGGAACGACGGATGATCCGGAAACCGTTCGAAAGGCTTATGGACTCAATATGATGCGGATGATGGCCGGTCCACCGGATTTTCTTGAATTGAGTCCCGAACAAAAAGAACAGATGACAAAATTGCAAAAAGACGGCAGTGTTGAGACCATGACTCTTTTCAGGATGACCGGCAGGAAAATGATGACCGAACATCCTGAAAAACAGGCGGAAATCACCCGTTTAACGCAAGAAATGGATCAAGCGCAAACCGATGAGGAACGCAAGGAAATCGAAAAAAAAATCCAGGAGCTTAACGCTGACATGGTGAAAGACATGATGAAAGACATTTCGCCGCAACTGAAGAAAATTCTCGTGGAAAATCGTGAGAGTTACATGCGTGTGCTGACCGACGCACAAAAGGCGAAAATCAAGGCCGTGATGGCGGACATGCCCGATTACATGAAAAAACGCCTTGCCGAATCAGGTAAAAACGGCGGACAATTGGGCGACTTGGATTCATGGGTTCCCGGCATGGGGGTCCCGGCTCTTCCCAATTCGAAACGGGAGGCTCCGCGTCAACGTCCGCGCGGCGAGCGAACCTTCCCCGGCAACAACTGATTCCTTGTCACCGTTCACGATATTTTTACGACAAAGCAAAAAGGGGGCCGTTGTCAGGGTACAGGAGTCAGGACTCTGTATTCCTGCCCCCCTGATCATTGCCCCCAGTTCCCTTTTTTGGTTCTAACCGACTTGAGTATTATAATGCCATATCCAAAATTTGACCGAAGTCGCCTGAAACTGAAACCGCTTGCCGAGCGAGTCCACGATTTGGACCTTTCCGTGATGATTGATCCGGAATCACCGGTGACATTCGAGCATCCTTCCATTGATCTTTTGGCCGATCGTATTCGAGCCGCAAAAAAACGGGGAAGCACCGTCCTCTGGATGCTTGGTGCCCATGTTTTGCGGGTGGGAAACGCTCCGGTTTTGATCAAGCTGATGGAACAGGGATACGTGACCCACATCGCGCTCAATGGGGCGGGGGGAATTCACGATTTTGAGTTCGCCATGATCGGCGCGACGACCGAAAGCGTCGCCAAATACATCAGCGAAGGGCAATTCGGCCTTTGGAATGAAACCGGAAAGCTGAACGATGCGGCGGTCGAAGCGGCCCGGGACGGACTCGGTTTCGGCGAAGCGATCGGGCGGATGATCGACCGCGAAAATTTTCCTCATAAAAAGTTCAGCATTCTTTGGAACGCATACCGGCTCCAGGTGCCGGTGACCGTTCATGTCGGGATCGGCTGCGACATCATCCACGAACACCCGAATTGCGACGGTGCGGCACTGGGTGCGGCTTCCTACACCGATTTTTTGATTTACACGCAATCGGTCACCCACCTGGAAGGGGGCGTTTTTTGCAATTTCGGGAGCGGTGTCATCGGTCCGGAAGTTTACCTCAAAGCTCTTGCCATGTCGCGCAATGTGGCACACCAGGACGGGGAAAAGATTGCGCATTTTACGACGGCTGTGTTTGACCTGCTTCCGCTGGAAGGGAAGGATGTCAACGAAATCCCGCCGAAAAGCGATCCCCGCTATTTTTTCCGCCCCTGGAAGACGATTCTTGCCCGAACGGTTTCCGACGGCGGCGAAAGTTTTTACATCGCAGGCGACCACAAAGCAACCATTCCGGCACTCGCGGCAAAAATTTGTCCTGATGTGAAACGCGATGTGAAAAAAGAGTAATCGCCGGGCGTTTGTGCGAGGCCGAAGGCTGCCCCCATATCGACGGCGGTATTTTTTTCATACAAAAAAAATCAGGCGGCGGTTCAACTTTTGTGTCCATGCCAATACTTTGCCGTCAGGGAAAGTTTTTCGAAAAGGCGTCAAAAATCATCGCCATGCTGACGGCTCCCGCGTCAAGGTGTCCGATGGAACGTTCGCCGAGGTTTTTCGCACGCCCGAATTTTGCGACGAGTCCTTTGGTCGATTCGGCACCGGTGGCCGCCGCTTTTGCCGCCGCCTCAAACGCCGACGGCAAGTCCGCCGCCTTTTGCAGGGCTTCCACGGCGGGAATCAATGCGTCCATGAGCGTCTTGTCGCCGACTTTCGCTTTGGTCTGCCTGGTGATATTCGTCAAACCGTGATGAAAAACGGACTTGACGGTCTCAAAATCGAGTTCGTCCGAGGTTGCCGCTTCGCTCATCCCCATGAAAAGCGAACCGAGCAACGTACTGGTCGAGCCGCAATCCTCCCCCATGGCCGCCCATCCGGATTGGAAGAGCATCTCCTTGAGCGTTTGATCCGGCGTCGCTTCGGCCATTGTTTTGACCACGGCGCGAATCGCTTTGACGATCGACGTCCCGTGGTCGCCGTCGCCGGTGGCCGCGTCGAGTTGATTGAGGTAAGTCACGTTCGACTCAATGGTCGTTGCAGCCGCCTGCAACATTCGGATGAATTTTTCGCGTGTGAGTGTCATGGGGATAGGCTGGAGGCAGGGTTTTTGTATTTTTGCCCCCTGCACCTTTTATTTGTTGTTGATGGTCACACCGGGCCACATATCGGTGCGGAACGGACAGGCCGGGAGGTTGGCATCGTTGCACAGGTTGCACGTTGGGTCGTTTGCCCAGGCGTAACGCACAGCCACGGGGTTCGGGACTTCCGGTGACGAAACGATGACCGTGCTGCCCTCAATGACCGCGTTGGCTTTGACGAACTTCCTGTCGGCACCCGCGATGATAAAGCCCGTGACAGGTCCACTGTCGTTCGTTTTGAGGCCGTAAGCGAAACAAAAGCTGAGAATCGCCTTGCCATCCCGGATGGTCATCGATCGGAACATCGGGCCGGTATAATGCGAGAAGTGTATTGGTCGAGCACTAACATTTTCTAAATAAAGAACATCACCAAGAGCTTTTCGAATTGTTATTGACTGTTCGTAATCTCTCGCCAGCGACCAAAGTGCCAGCCGCCTGCCGACCTCCTGCTTATTCTTCGGGTGGATGTCTTTCGAGTCGCCGATGTCAATGGTGACTGCCATACCGGTGTTGCGAAGACCGAGCGTCATCGTCTGGGCTTCGCGGAGTTCTGCCCAGGCACTCTCTCCGAGCACCTTGTCGCCGTTAGGATCGTAATTGGCGAGTTGCACAAAATAAAACGGGAAATCACCCTGTCCCCAAGCCTCACGCCATGTCTGGATCATCAACGGGAACAGCGTCCGGTATTGGTACGCCCGTCCGGCGTTTGTTTCTCCCTGGTACCAGATCGCCCCTTTGATGCCGTAGGGGAGCAGCGGGTTGATCATCGCGTTGAAAAGATAGCCGGCTTGCTGGTTGTCGCCGCCTTGGGGATTTTTTTCCAGATGCGCGGCCCGACGCTGCATGATCTGCTCATAATCCTTGTACTGTGCGACGACCCCTTCGGAAATCCACGTTTCGCAGGACGAACCGCCCCACGACGTGTGGATCAGGCCGATGGCCACCGGCTTATTTTGATGTTCATTATGCAGCGTGCGGCCAAAGAAATAGGCTACTGCACTGAAATTCGGGATCGTTTCCGGCGAGCAGGCGACCCACTTGCCGTCGAAATTGTCCTGCGGCACGGCGGTACTCTTCATCGGCACGGTGATCAGGCGGATGTTCGGATAATCGGCGTTTTTGATTTCCTCTGCCGAATTGTACGAACTTTGTACCGACATTTGCATGTTCGATTGTCCCGAACAGACCCAAACGTCGCCGAGCATCACGTTTTCGAATTTGATGGTGTTTTTGCCCGAAACAGTCATTTCATAAGGTCCACCCGCCGGCATCGCGTCAAGTTTGAGCGACCACTTGCCGTTTTCCGCCGCGACGGCTTTTTGGGTTTGACCGTTGATCGAAACGGTCACTTTTTCACCGGGGTCAGCCCATCCCCAAATCGGAATGGGCATATCGCGTTGCAGAACCATATTGTCGCTGAACACCGCCGGCAACCGGACTTCGGCATGGACCACCGTCGTGCAGAAAAGCAATGCAACCAAGCTCAGCATTGTCAAAGAAAAGATTTTTTTCATAAGCGTTCCTTTCAAAATCTCAGAAATGGTGATTCAATCTGCTGTCGAAACAAAGTATTTTTGCGTGACGCTTTGCCAGCGTCGCTGCTGTTTGAGAATCAAATCAATGACTTCCCTTGCGGCTCCGAACCCGCCGTTACATTTTGTCACGTAGTCCGCCGCTTCGAGCACTTCCTCCGCCGCGTCATGGACGGCGACTCCGAGTGCCGCATACCGGATCGGCGGCAAGTCGGGCAAATCGTCGCCGATGAAACAAAGGTTTTCCTGCGTGAGTTGCAGTGACTCCAAAATTTCTTGCACGGCGATCAATTTTTGCAGAGAACTCTGACGCACAATATTAATATCCAGTTCCGCCGCACGCATCCGAACAATTTGCGAACTCCGCCCCGTCACAAAACCGAACCGGTAACCCGCCTGTTGCCACAATTTGATCCCGAACCCGTCGCGGGAATGAAATTTCTTCGACTCAATCCCCTGGTTGTCGTAAATCAACCCGCCGTCGGTCAACACGCCATCAACGTCGGACAAAATCAAACGGATTTTCTGGCATTTCAATTCAAGGGACGACATTGATATTCTCCGTGATGCCGTATCCGGCTTCTGGAACTTATAAGGCGGCTTCAGTTGACATGATGCGAAATTTCACAGATAGTCAAAACCTCATTTTTCAGCGTGACTGGTAGTGTTTGAGGAATTCTGCATTAAATTGTCCCGTAGGGACGTGATATTGGTAGAAAAATAGTTTCCCCCCACGCCATATTGTCCCGTTAGGGACAATATATGATACCATTTTTTTATTACGTCCCTACGGGACGATGGTTATGAGGCGGTCATTTTTTCTACCAATATCCTGTCCCTAACGGGACAAGGTCGTGAACACAAAATGCGAGTCAAGGTTGTTGTATTCGACTTTCATGGCAAATCATAAGTCAAAATAAGGTAAATGAGGTTTGATATTTTTTGACCTTATGCTACTGAGGTTGTTTTGTTTGTGAAAATGAGGTTTTTTCTTGCCAGAAGAATACCTGAATTACCACATCATTTCTTTTTTCTTTATCTATCACAATTTTATTTTATTTCTTCGTTGTCCAACCAATCGCACTGCGGGTCATTTCTTTACAAAGGTAGATTTATTTCGCCGAAAACCCTTCGGGGACATACAGCAAACGACCGCACGATTTGCAGGTGACCGGTTTTCCCTGAATGACCTGGGCGATGAAATTGATCGGGATTTGCTGGTGGCAGCCGCCGCAGAATTTTTGTTCCGAGATGGGTGCCATGGCGTCTTCGCCCCCCATCACTTTGGTGAGCCGCGAATAAAACTCGCGAAATTCCTGCGGCAGCCCTTTTTCCGCTTCGCGAAGTCTTTCGTGACAACGCTCGATGTCAGCGCGAATCGCCGGGACTTCCTGAGTATAGTGAAGCGTCGTCTTTTGCAGCGTTTCCCTGATCGCCTGCAATTCCTGAACGATTTTGTCGATTTCAGGGGCGAATTTTTCCGCTTTTTCCATCGCTTCGAGCGTTTCATCCGCCATGACGGTGTTCACCGCTTCATCCGCATGAATCTGGAGCTTGAGTGCCTGGAATTCCTTGTTGTTTTTCGCTTCGTGAAGCTGATTTTTTCGCCGACCGAGTGCCGTTTCACTTTGCGCGAGCAATTGCTCTTTCTCTTTGGCGATTTTCAAAAGTTTTTGGTGTTCGGCACGAGTCTGTTCCAGCCGGAAGGAAACCTGCTTCATGGCACCTTCCTGGGCGTTGATCATTTTCGGTCCGCGTTGCAGCCGGGAATTCAAATCGGACAATTGACGCTGGATTTGGTGAATTTGCACCATTAACTCGGAAATATTGGTATCAGACATAGTACCCGGCTAAACTTTATTTTGTGCGTTTTTGGTCAACTTTTTCTCACACAGAGGCACTGGGGCACGGAGAAACAAGAACTTCTGTGGCTCCGTGTCTCCGTGTGAAACCACAATTTTAACTCTGGTGGCGTAATAGAGATGTCATTCTTGAAATGGATTCAGTGTGATTCGCTTTGACAATGTTTTTCGTAGGCCGCCGCGTCGAGAAGGCGATCAATTCCCTGATCAGCGTCCATCCTGATTTTGACGAACCAGCCGTCTTGATAAGGATCGCCGACAAGTGATTCCAGCCGGTCCGCGACCGCATCATTGACTTCGACGATCTCGCCGGCAACAGGGCTGTACAATTCGCTGACCGCTTTGACCGACTCGATTTCGCCGAACATTTCGCCGGCCTCAAGCGATCTCCCGACTTGCGGCAATTCGAGATACACCAAATCGGTCAACGATTTCAAAGCGAACCCGGAAAGCCCGATCGTCGCGATTTTCGTGCCGTCCGCATTCGTTTCAAGACAGACCCATTCATGTGTTTTCGCATACAAAAGATTTTCAGGTTTCATGATTTTCAATACTTCATTTCAAGTGACATATTACTCAAGCCGGTTGAAAATTCCGGTAGCTGGACGCGGCAAGCCCTGCAACGCAGGGCGTTTCATTGAGGCCGAAGGCTACCGCCCATACCGGCTGCGGTATATCACCAGTTAGTTTGTTGATTCATTTTCGCGGTGATCGCAAATCAACACGTTCTTGAGTCACGTCACAACATAATTTCGTGCATTGTACCATCATTTTTTTTCGTTCTCAATCGTTCGGGAGGCTTTTTCTTTCAATCCGGAAATTCCGGAGCGTTTTTCCAGTTCCTCTTCCACATCGGCAAGCGCAAGGTCACACGCGGTCAACAGCACGAGAAGATGATAAACCAAATCCGCCGCTTCATGGACGACCTGATGCCTGGCGGCATCACATTCTTTCTCGTCACTAGAATCAAAAACAGACTTCAAAATCATCGCAGCCTCCACCAATTCCCCGGATTCTTCTTCGATTTTTCGATTGATTTTTTCAATGCCGCCAAGAAATAAGAGAGAGGAATAAGAATTTGAATTCAGGTTTAGTTTTCTTTCTTGAAGTAAATTGGAAAGATGCTGTAAAATTTCAGAACTTTTTCGATGATTTTGATCGCCCATATTTGATTTTTTTCAATTTTAAATTAAAATCAGACTCGCATAGTCCAGCCTTCTATGCCAACTCGCTGTCGTTGCCTTGTTTTTCTATTTCTCCTGTTTTCCCATTCCATGTTTGTGAGTAAAAAATGCCTAAGTTACAAGATACAGATTATTTACAGCCTGACAATCCGGGTTGGGACTGTTGGTATCTGACCGGGCCGACGGCAAGCGGCAAAACCACGATCGGGATTGCTCTTGCGGAACAACTGGAAGCGGAAATCATCTCGCTCGACTCGATGGCGGTTTATCGTGAACTGGACGTCGGAACCGCAAAGCCGACGGATGACGAACGCATGATGGTCACGCATCACCTGATTGATGTCGTTGATCCCTGTGAAAATTACAGCCTGGCGGAATATGTCACAACTGCGTATGAAAAAATTCGGGAAATCAAAAGAAAAGGGAAAAAGGTTCTTTTTGTCGGCGGTACTCCGTTGTATTTGAAGGCGATGCTTCGTGGAATTTTCGTCGGCCCGCCGGCGGACCCGGTTTTGCGTCAGGAGCTTTACGAAAAGTCGCAGGTTTCGTCGCCCGATGTTCTCCATAACGAATTGAAAAAAATCGACCCGGCTTCGGCGGAAAAACTTCATCCGAACGACACGAAACGTCTGATTCGTGCCATTGAGGTTTTTCGCAACTCCGGAATTCCGATCAGTGAATGGCAAAAACAGTTCGATATTCCCGCTCCGGCGTCCCGTTGCAAGGTTATCGTTCTCGATTGGCCGCGGGAACAGTTATACGAACGAATTGAACGGCGGGTCAATCACATGATGGACATCGGTTTTCTCGACGAAGTGCAACAATTATCAAAACGGTTTCTTCCGATCAGTCAAACGGCGGCGCAAGCGGTGGGATATAAGGAGCTTTTCGATTATCTCAACGGGAATATGTCGCTGTATGCTACGGTGGAATTGATCAAACAAAACACACGTCAGTTTGCCAAGCGACAGGGAACATGGTTCCGAAGTCTGGAGGAGTGCCAATTTTTCCCGATGAATCCCACGGTGCCGAAATCGCAAATCGTTGAAAATCTGGTTAAAATGTAACGTTTTTTTGGCAAAAAACCGTTCATGTTTCCCACACGAACGGTTTTGATGTTCTTAAACACTGAGCTTACCCGAAGAAATTGGATGCAAGATGTAACCCACTAAGGTGTTACGGCTCGCCAGACATTTTTGAAAAAATTACCTGGAACATAATGCTTGATGCTGACGGTCGAACCGTCGGGCAAAATCATCTTGGTCGGAATCGGCTGCGGTTGCTGCGGGGGTGACATCATCTGTTGTTGCATCATCATTTGTTGTTGCGCCATCTGCTGTTGCATCATTTGTTGCTGCATCATCATTTGCTGCGTGAACATGGGATTGGACATGCCCGGAGCCGGCATCGGCGACATCATCATCGGCATCATTTCCTGCATCGGATACGGTGGAATCACCAATTGTGCGGGACGGTTCATGACCATAGTCATCGGCGGTGGGGCAGGCGGGGTATATGTCACGTATTGTGGAACCATCACCGGAATCACGATCGGTCCGGCAATCATTCCTGGCATCCCTCCCACTGGCGGCTGCATGGGCGGTTGTTGCATGGGCGGAGCCATCAGAGGAAACGACGGGGGAACAGCCTCTTGACGATCCTGAGAGTGCTCGAGAGCCAATGGCGGCATCGGGGGACGCCACGGCTTTCCATTTGTTTCCTTATCATCGTATGGCGTCGATGTATATGTCGAATTTGGGCGGTTTTTTACTGTGTCATGAGCCGGCGTTACGGCGGAGGAGTCTTCCCCCCGATTGGCAAGCGTATAAACATCACTGGTTGGCACGCGTGTCTGTCCCAACGCAAAATTCATGAGCAATATGCCCACAACTGACACGGCAACACAGATTTTGATTGCGGTTTGATTCAACATGATGGTTCCCTTGAGTATGAACACAACATTTTCAATTGTCTTTTAGACCATAGCATATACTTCGGTACAGTAAAATCGTTCGTTTGTATTAATGAAAATATTAACGAAAATGCAGATGATTTTGTTTGTAGGAATACTGTAAAATTGATCGGGATCGGCAATTCCTGTAAAATATTCCTCCGGACACATAGTGAAGTGTCTACGCCCATTTCTGAAACAACGATGACTGCACCGATAATATTTCCCATTTTCTTACAATTTCCTGGTAGACAGCGGAAGTTTCGCTGATTATCATGGCTAAGAGGGGGTTGGACGATTTGTTTGTCAAACTCAGCGGTCGGTGTTCCGCATCGCTTGGGATGAGTTTGAAAGCGTATCCGGAGTTGGTTTGGGGGAGTTATACTCAAAACGGTGAGAAATTCCTGAAATTTGATACGGAAGCCCTGCAACGCAGGGTGGTTGCGCAAGGCCAAAGGCTACCGTTCCTGCCAACTGCGGTATACTTCCATCAAGGAGCGACCAACGGGAGCGGAAAAACTCCAGATCAATTCCAAATTTGTTCTAAAGATTTGCCGCTTGTTTTGCTTTTCATTTAAGATCACGAAAAAATATGTTTTCCGGGAGGTATTTTGATGATGTCCATTCGTGAAAGAGCCATCTGGACAGTTGCTCTGTTTTTGGGAATGGCGATTGCGTCAAACGCAATGTCCCTAAAAGCCGACGACTTGAAAACCGACGACGTATCGTCCAAGACAAAAAATGCGGAAACGAAAAAGGCGGACACGTCTTCCGATAAAAAGACGACGCTCATTGTCGATCTTTTCACGGCGATTGATAAAGGAATCGTCGACGTAACCATTACGCCGAACGGTTCGAAATCCTCCAAACTGAAAGTGAAAAACAACACGAAGGATTATGTTCAGGTCGATCTTCCCAGTACGTTTGCGATGGTTCCGGTTTTGCCGCAGCGTTTCAGCGGCGGAAGCAGTGGAAGCGGCGGTTATGACAGTGGCGGAGGGTCGGGGAGCGGAAGGAGTTCCCGCGGCAGCCGGAGCGGAAG
>Ga0209629_10003848_pt1 | contig 10929 bp, 11 predicted proteins | sample TergutCu122P5_FD_187286 | JGI IMG/M metagenome (GOLD analysis project Ga0209629, IMG submission 187286) | Cubitermes ugandensis P5 segment gut microbial communities from Kakamega Forest, Kenya - Cu122 P5 (SPAdes) (version 2) | ecosystem: Host-associated > Arthropoda: Insects > Digestive system... | reverse complement strand
TTTTAATACATATATGGTGTATTAGCGTGGGGATGGGGAATGAGGGTGTATACATTTTCCAAACATCTAGGATCCATCGCAAAATTCTAGGCGTCAGGATGGTGACGTGAGATTAGATCATACTGAGGACCCACGAAGAATAGGCGCCACCATATAGCATGTAGTCGTCTTGGCCACTTGGCTCCCGGGATTTGTGCACCCTTGGGCTATTGATTTTCGATACTTAACCCCCCCCAGGTGGACTAGGAAGGTCTGATACTAATTTTGATTGATCGGTAAATGAAGAATATTAATCATTACTCTGTGACATTATCTCTAGAACGAGTCTGTTATTGCGCACTGCCTAAGCTGTTCAGTGAATTTTCAAAAATTACGAAGGTGACCGAGAAATAGTAAGAGTGAGCTGCAACAATGTGACTTTGTCCATCGCGTATTAGACTGGAAAATAAATCTGTTAGTATTACCCCCAACAAACCGATTGACATAAAACATGCGAATTATTTATACACTCACGTAGCTTTTTTGCAATAACATTCCGCCATGAAAGCTTTCTTAAGAATCGTACTTTGTTCAGATGCCATGTACTGTACACTTCTAGTCATTATAGGTGGAAAATGAGACTAACAATTTATGGTGACGGTGATGAGATGTTTCACATGCCACTGGTGTTCTTTGAACCGAGTGCTGTGTGTTGTGCTGAGTATTGTGTTTGTTGAAGTAATGTTGATAATGTGCTGGTTAAACTTACCATTTTAGTCAGTGTATTTGTTGGTGGATGTGTGGATTACTTTGTGTGGATTGATTAAAGTGTCTGTACAGGTGAGTGCCATCCACAATATGACACTTCCGGATTGTGCAGTGTGTTCCAAAATTTATTGAGGGCAAACACTTAGAAATGTACCGGTGCTGCCCTTCCATCGAAACACAACGTTGCAAAGCAACTTTTACCCCCAGACATACCATTATACGCCCCGTTCAGGCAGTAATCGTTCAGCGTGACAGACGTCCGGTACGCAGTGTGTAGACTGTGACCGCGGTCACAGTAATTGAAGCTTGAAGGTAAAATTTTACATTGTAAAATTCGGGACCTACACAATGAGGCCCGCGATCCGCTTACCAACATAAGGCAATGTTGCTGGTGCAGCGTTGCCTATTTCATTGCGTGTTTGTTGTTGGAAGTGGAAATGAATGGACAGAGCATCTGCGAGAAGTTTTGAGTTCGCGTCGATATTCTGTCCGTCCTTGGCCAAGCTGCCGTATTTTGTTAGAACGTGTCTGTGGCAGTTGAGCTGTGGACACTGAGGGGAACCAGCCCAAGCTTCAATTGCGGCGACTGTGCCTACAGTCTGCATCATCTCGCTGTGTCTTTTTGTGTTGACTTCGTTGCATGGCCAGGCTATAATGAATTATTCAGCTACATTTATTTCAGTATAAATAGGCCCGTTGAATTCAGTGTTAGATTAGAAGATGTACATTCACAGGGACCAGTCTTGTAGGCGGCAGATAAGCTACGCAACGCGAAATCTGAATTTCTATTCATAGAGTAAGTGTTAAGAGAGGGGCTTGAGGTAAGTTCTTGGCATTTCTTCTTTGGTAATCGTAGACTTTTTTTTATTATTGCAGGGTGAAATAATATCTTAATAACTCACAGTGTAATTAAGCAGTTACACACGATTTAAAACAATTTGCGTTTCCTTTGGTATTTATTTTTTGTAACCTAATGTGGGCAGCTGTGATTTTGATATCACATAATGGGCTTTATGAAGTTCGTTCCGTGCACTGTCAATATCCCACCACTCAACCAACAAAATGCATAATGTTTCTTCCCCATATATTTATATTATATTATCACATAGAGTATTCCTGCATGTTTCAGTCCACAATGGATCGTCATCTGGGAACAAGTGTCAAATGGTACTGCATAAAACTTAATTAGCTGTTTTTTACACACAGTTATATTTGGTGTAGAAGAGTCAAGTAAAACCTTGACAATTCTTCGTAGAATAGTTGAGTACATAAGTAAAATTAAATATTGATATGCAGTATCTCCGAGGAAGCTTACGTACTTAACGAACTTGCAGTATCATTTGATCACTGTTCCCTGATGATGATCCGTTGTGAATTGAAACATGTAGGAGTATCAGTGTGGTAAAGTAGTGGAAGTATTAAAGGAAGAGCATCATGCATTTTTTGGGTTGAGTGTTGTGAATCGCGTAATGGGTTTACATTAAGGGCGTTGGGGGGTTTCTTGGATGAGGTGGAGGGAGTTTCGCCTTCAGCAGAAGCTTCCACGAATTTCTGGCCGACAACTCTAATTTCTAAAATTGAGAAAGATTAATTTCTCCTTGTAATTTAACAGATTCCTCTTGAATTTTATGAAATGTGTTAAGGAATGGAGGACAAAGCGAATGGCATGTTCGCAAAATAGGTGTTAGCTGAAGACATGTTAATCTCTGTACAGACTACTGATACTGCATCTTACACCTTAGCTATTTTTGGGACACACTATGTTGTGCGTGAAGATTTACAGCTAAGCACATAGTTTTTGTTGCTGTAAATGTTGATCTTGTTTGGGGAAGAAGTATTGGGTATGTAACAGATACATTTGTTACGTGTTGTTTTCAATAAATTTGTCATTTTATGTACAATTTGTGTTGTTATTTGGTATTACCAAAGTGAAAAATTTGCTTTATAGGGACAGAAAAATGCCAGCTTCAGCGACTGCCGAGGAGACAGCACTGTTAGGGTAAGACGCAATCCGCCGCCCCCGGATAAGGGGCAAACCCAAATGTCTGTTTCACTTCTGTTGTCTCTGATCACAGCATGATGGTGACTGTTCTGTAGGTGGAGGTCGGGCCGGTTTCTTCTTCTGATGTGTGTGTATTCTGTCTTCTTGCATTCTTCAGATTCTGCCTATCTGTCCGCTTTCACTTTTCTGATCACTTACTTTAGTGTTCATCATGCTTGATTGTTTTGTCTCTCTGATCATACACAACAAACTACTTGATGCTCCGTAAAAACTACAGTGTTGGTGCATGTCCTCACGTCATCAGTATAAGGCCTGTGTGTCGTGTGTGTTTTCAGGTGAAGATCTGTAGACCTATATTGGTTTGTAATAAGTAGTGCCATGTTTATACGAATATGATGCACATTTCTTTCCCACCAGATGCCTTCTTGCAAGTTGACACCACTATATTAGGCATTCTGAAATTCACACAAAAATTAATGAAAGATTCCCAGACATTTTAATATAGGTTCTGCGTTTGTTTATTGCCGTTAGAATCTGTTAAACAGAGTGGAAATGTTTACACGTATTTAGTGAACCGACAAATGCACACTGCTAAAATATGCTTTATCATATATTATTATTATCACCTACATGTTTCGGTCGCTTTTGCGACCATCATCAGGGCGCCATTACAAGAATACTGATAAAGTGTAAACAAATTGCCAAATTGCTTAAATGAAAGTACTTGATGCTACACCGATAACACTGGTCAACAAGGATTTTGTCCCATGAGGAAAAATGTTTGTTTCTGATGTATATTTGGACGCTGAATTCAAATACGTTTCCAGAATTTCTCTATCACCCACACCTTTCGCTCCAAGTTAAAGGGCTAGAATCTTCTGCGCCAGGACACTAAGGTGTGTTTTCACCGTAGGCGCCATGAAGAATTCAAGGACTACTTCTCCCAGGAAGATGGTGTCGTGTTTTGCAATGATGTTTTTTCCGTTATGGAAGTTCTTGGCCATGAATATAACCCAGATCAGTGGCGGTTCATTGATACGTCAAAAGTGAGCTTGAAGGTGGTTCTACTCCACAACGGAAATAGATTCCCCTCCGTTCCTTTGGCTCTTGAAGCCAAAATGAAGGAAAGTTATGAAAGCATGACGCTGCTGTTGGGAAAAATTAAGTATGATGAATTTAAATGGAAGTTATGTGATGTTCTCAAGCTTGTGGCCGTGTTACTTGGAATGCAACTCGGGTACACAAAATATTGCTGTTTCCTGTGCGAGTGGGACAGCCAGGACAATAGAATCACTATGTAAATAAACGGTGGCCTAAACGAACATCACTGACGCCAAGGGAGAAAAATGTCGACACTCCTCCTCTTGTTCTTCCGGAGAAAATTTATCTGCCCCCTTTGCACATAAAGCTGGGCCTCATGAAAAACTTCGTGAAAGGTGTGGATAAAACCGGCCATAGATTAGAATATGTGAGGAGTAAGTTCCGAAATGTGAGTGACGCAAATAGCAAGGATGGTATATTAATAGGACCCGAGACCAGGGAACTGATGCAAAACAAACAGTTCGATGAAGACTTGAATGAGACTGAAAGAAATGCATGGTTGTCATTTAAGGGGATTTTCAAGGACTTCTTATGAAATCACGAAGCAGCAAAATATCAGGATGTTGTGCAGGACCTGTTGACTTCGTACAAAGCTATGGGATGCAATATGAGTCTCAAAATCAACTTTCTGGAGTCACACTTGGAATTATTCCCAGAAAACCTCGGCGAAGTCAGTGACGAACACGGTGAAAGGTTTCACCAAGACATTATGTCTACGGAAAAGCGGTACCAAGGCAAGTGGACCTCAAGTATGTTGGCACACTATTGCTGGACACTGAAGAGTGATGTACCTGACGCCAAATACCGGCGAAAGTCTTACGTCTCTACATTTTAGAGGAAAGTTTCTGCCTGTTTGATGAGCACGTAAAGTACTATTTTGCACATTTAGATTCCTCTGTATCTTTGAAACCTGCCTGACAGAAAAATTCTGTATACATATATGAATTCAGCATAAAAGGTACTGCTAAGTTCATCTATTGAAGTTCGTGGGACAAAAAAAAAGTTAAATTTTGTTGACCAGTGTAATCTGAGGCGCTCCTTTTTGTTGTACAATGTTAGGTTATGTATTGTTAAAAGCAGTTAAAATTTATATAGTTAAAACAAATAAAACTGGATGTATTTATGTTCTCTGTTTGTTAAATGTGAAAGCATGTCTTCAAAATGCCGATCCCAGTAGCCGCGCGATCTAAGGCGTAGGTCTACGGCCGCTCGCCTGCTGCGATCGTGGGGTCGAATCCCACCGGGGGCATGGATGTTTTTCTATTGTGAGTGTTGTGTGTTGTCAGGTAGAGATCTCTGCGACGGACTGATCGCTCTTCCAGAGGAGTCCTACCGACTGTGGCGCGTCGTCGTGTGTGATTAAGAAACCTCGTACGCGAGGAGGCTATAGCCCCGCTAGAGGGCTGCAAAAATCAAACCCACAATGGGTTGTAGCGCCAGGAGAAAAAAAGTCTTCAAAATGCAGGAGTCCGTTATCACAAACAGAATCTGTCGATAGAATTTTTCGACTTTGATGGAACTGTGCATGAGGAATCTGTGCTACAGTGACTAGTGGCTTTAACGCTCATACAGCTGTTCTACAGTGTTGACGGGTAGAATACTTCGCTGAGAAACAGCAGAGTGGATATTTGTTTCTACACCAGTATAATGCCGTTACTTTGTTTTGTCTTTGCTGGGATTTCGGATTGAAAGCTGCATGCTGCTGTTCTCTATTCTGCGCAGTCCGTGTTTAAGTATTCCGCCCCTAAAACTCGAGGTGACCTTCAAGAGGACGATGTTAGCTGCGACAAAGAGAAGTTGCAGACTTCATTTCGGGGTTCTAAACACAGGGCTTCTGACAATGCCTCCAGCAATGGCAGACTCTTTGAAACCGGTAGTCCAGGTTGAACGGGAACTACTGCTATTAAGTTTTTCGGTCCCGTATCGTACGTTTCCATTTTCTTGTGTCCCGGCTAGAGTCTCGCATCCTCGATTATAGCCCGTCTTTGTCTCTGTAGGCTGTATGAAATCGAGAACCGCGAAAAGAATTTGCGCGGAATTTGATATCAGAATTTTATTAAAAAAAAAAGGAGCGTAGCTGTTTCAATTTTTTTCAGTTACCGCCAGTTGCGCCGTCGATCAGTAGTCGGTCCAGGATCTTTTGCCTTCCCGTTTGCTATGTAAAACCATCAAGATTTAAAGTGAGCAGAAATATAATGTTGCCTGTTGTTTTGTATGGATGTGAAACTTGGTCTCTAAAATTAACAAAAGAACGTAGTCTGGGGTTGTTAGAGAATGTGGTGCTGAGGAAGGCCTTTGGTCCTGAGAGGGAGGAAGTGAAGGACAATTAAGAAAACTGTGTACTGATAATCTTCATGCTTTGTGCTCTTCGTCATATATTAATCGTAAGATTTGGTAAAGGAGGATGGTGGCGTGTATGGGTGAGAAGGGAAATTCATAGAGGGGTTTGATGGGGAATCTGAAGGAAACAAACCGCTTGGAAGATCTCGGCATAGTTGTGAGGATAGTATTAAATGGATCCTAAAGAAATGGAATGGGTGGGCTTTGATTACATTAATGTGGCTGACGATAGACACAAGGGGCGGGCTGTTCTGGAAAAGTAATGAACCGTCAGGTTCTGTAAAATGCCGAGAATTTGACTAGCTTGGGAACTGTTAGCTTCTCAAGAAATTCTCTGACTCATGGCGCTAGTCCGCTGGTGAATGGGTGGGTGGGTTGTTCGGTTGGTTTGGTTGTACCATCGATGTCAAATTGAGCCAGTCCTGAGACGAGTGCGATCCGTGGTTGAAACTCGGAAATTCCGGAAACAGTATTGAAGATGCTAGGCCTTGGGAAAACAGCCCTTTCAGTGGCCAGCATACTGATTCGTATTTTGTATTTGTAAGTGATATACTTTAAGAAACAGCAATACAGGAATTGTACGTACAACTAAACACCGAGGAGCGTTTGCATCTTTGCATCCTGGACTCTCATATGGTCGTGTAATTTAATGCAGTTCTGTAACGCGTTTTGTTGTTATTCACAGTTGTACACAGAATACAGACTGTTATTACTATTGTTAGGATCTGTCGTATTTGTTTGCAGAACTTATTATTCATATGACTGCGTTTATTTTGTTAAATTTTTCGATCATACATAACCTCAAATCTGCCCCCCCCCCACCCATTGTCCCGTGTAATTCTTGATAATTGCTGACTTAAAAACAATTTGTATGTATATTTACAATCAGTCTACGTACCAAATTTTATAACCCGAAACATAACCGATAAATATTAGATGCTATGATTTACACGCTTTTATGTCCTTTAACTGTGCATCTTGTAAATCGCATGAAGTGGGCGTATTACTGTGGATTACTATCGACGGTGACTATGGTAACGCTGGTAACCAAAGTAACCATGCATTTACTTAGATCTTGACGTAAAGTGCCTGTTACTTGCGTCCGATTTTAACCAAACTTGAATTTTCAGAACATGCAATCCCCAATAGAAAGTGGCACGAAAATCCGTCTGGTGGGAGCCGAGTTGCCCTATACGGACAGGCGGACAGACATGACGAAGTTGACAGTAGCGTTTCGCAGCTTTGCAGACGCGCCTGAAAACGCTTGTCAGTGTATATATGCGGATGTATGCGCGCGCGCGTGTTAAAAAAAACCCCTCTCGTATTCGAAAATGGAGCCTTCAGACCTGAATGCCAGTGAACAAGGGACAATAGGACACAGAAATACTCGCTTCCTTCGCACTTTTGGCCTCGCCAATGCAGCGCAAATACCTTAACACACACGAATGTGTTTGAGTAATATAAATTCAAATTTGAAGTGTTTGTCCTATGCCGACACCAGGCCTCGAACTGGCATATTTGGCATTCGTCTCAACGATAGTCTGCTACCGCTGATTGCCAGCCATTACTGATGAACGAACGATTTGTTGTCTTCACCTTCATTTTGCTGTACAACCTAGTCACACGTCTCAGAGCAGATATTAATATTAATCCATGTTTTTCTTCAAATTAGGCAGACGTATTGATTCTTTTTTAGTGTATATTTGGTATACAAAGCAGTAATTATTGGACAACAGAGAAAATCCACCTACTGAAAAATATAAGGAAGTTATTGAGTGCCGAAAATTGTAGCCAGCTGTACGCCTACATTACTTCCGGTTTCGGACTTATAAAAATGCTAAGCTTATTTCCGTGGAAAAGCAAGCAATGCAACAGAACCGTGATTTATTGGTAAAACAGAATTATTTGTTTTTAGAAGTAAACCATTCTGTTGCGTTACCAATAATTAAAACTAACGTTGGACTGTTTCGTTTTCACCGGAAATAGCCACACAGTATACACCTTTGTATGTCACACATAAAAAACACAAGCGCTTTTGTTTCGCAGAATGTTCAGTATGTTTAGATTCTTAGTGCTCATTGTTGATCAGGTATGCCTTGATAAGGAGTGACGTGACAAGTAATGGTCTAGCCCTCTTACGGAAGTAAACCCAAAACAAATCTAGGATAATGTGGGGCAAACTTCGTATCCGCAGTTTTAGTGTTTATAAGCAGACAAAGTACCTCTGCACCTGCCGATAGAAGAGGCTCGACAAAGTGAAGTGAAGTGACAAGTAATGGTGGTGATGCTCTTTCGAGGTGCTTCACAAAATTGCACAAAATTACGAAAAGCGACTATTAGGTTCGTCATGTCTATTCGTGTCTGTCAGCATGATACTCGGCTCCCACTGGACGGATTTTCGTGAAATTTTATATTTGAATATTTTTCCCGAAAATCTGTGAGAAAGTTCAAGTTTAATTAAAATCTGACGAGAATAACGGGTACTTTGCGTGAAGACCAATGTACATTTTTGATCATATCTCACTTAGTTCTTTTCAGTAGGAGAAATGTTTCGGACAAAAGTTGTAGAAAAAATCCAAACACATTTTATGTTCGATAACTTTTTTTTAAAATCGTGCCGTTTATGAGGTAATGTGCAAAAATACTGTAGAGTCGGAAAGGCCACAAAGGCACTGTAATATGGCGCATGCGTATTTCATTCTGGATAACTTAAGGCTACAAACTCACACTTGGAATATGTAATACTTATTGCTTTTCCACTGCAACAATGGTTGCATGAACGCGCCTCAGTGTTACGATATACGTACGTTGTCTGTCTAGTCACATTTATGAAACTGATAATTTAATCAGATTGTCGAATCGACTTGGTCAGTTAAAATCCCCACTGGCCGCATGATCTACGCTACCGACAGCTACGTCCAACCGCGTTATGATGACTTCTTCCACGCCGTCAGTAAACAGATCACAACTGTTTCTACACCTCTCGTGCAGAATATTGTATTATCCATCATGTTCCCGTGTCCGTGGATGTAAAATCACTTTTGTGTAACTAGGTTCTCCTTCGCCTTCACCGATTTAATGTCCTCCCATTCATATGGTTTACGTGCGTGTCGCCACTGAATATTCGTTACGTGTCAGAGAGCAGATAATGATCAGATATTATCTGGTAGGAAGCTGAGTTGGTGCTATTTTGGTGCTGTTTTGGCCATCACTATTTCCGATCGGTGACACACGGGTGGAAGTGAGACAAGCATAGCACGAGGTCCTGAAGGGGTTGCCCACTCTAAAGCACCTTTCCGTTGTCGTTCTGTTCGGCGAAAGGCACAAGCAAAGGGTACGTTGTAACACATTTAATTACTCTACAGTTTGAAGGTTTTCCAAGAACTTCTTGTGTTGTGTATACTCTGATGATGGAGGCAGTAAGTTTCTCCGAAACATCAGTAACTGTGTACCAATCGACATGGTATCATACTCCAGAAGACTTGAATTTTCAACATACATACTTGTGTATGTATTGTTTATGTATTCAACATACATACTTGTGTATGTATTGTTTATTTAATGAAACCGTCAGTAGTACAGACTATACAGAATGTCACTAAAATGTGTGCCATATCTTTGAGGTTAGGTCCCTCATACGCCGAATGATAAATTGGAAATGGCGTTGAAGGAAGTGGCCGTGACCTGATTTCTGGTACTATCCCAACCTTTTTTTTTTCTGGACGGATTCAGGAAAACCACGAACTTTATTAGCGTACATGGCCTCCGGACCAAGATTTGAACCCGGGACATCCTCAAAAATAAGCACGAATGCTACTCGCGTTTTCGACTCTGACGTTCGATTCTGTGATTACATGTGTAACATGTCAAATTTCAGATAACTGGAAATTTCATTACCAAAATTATACTTGTTGATCTGGTGAGTGCTCCACCAGGCAAGTTTAAATACAGATATTGTTTTGTCTTACAACTTACAGTAGTCGTTTCCCTCGCCTCTCTTAACTTATACATTCTCGATATGCAACAAACAACGTGCTTTTTTACATGTGCCGCATGCCTGCGAGCCGAGGGAAAAATCTCCAGCACCTTTAAATGTGGTGAGTAAAAACCTGATATTAACGGCAGTTTGTTGAACTGAAACGCTTGAACCCCGTCTCATGACAGATTGGGATAGCGGCAAACGCTGCGCCGACAGCCGTCACACGAAACGGCCTGAATGATAAGTGATGCGAGTTGTAAGATAAAATAATACCACTGCTGAAGAGATTACACGATTTTATAATCCAGAAGACCACACACGAAATATAATTTTGTTTAGGCTTTCAAGTAAGATTATGTTTCTGCTAGTTTATCTAATGCAGGCAAATGCGGAGTGTTTGATAGTTCGTAACTTTCCATCCATCTCGCAATCTGCTTATTCACCAAGACAGCAGACATAATAGCCTACTGGGTACTGTGATTAGGCTCTGGGCTGCAGTGATTTCTCTTCGCTGCTTCCACTACGGCTGTCGCGCTCTCCCTGGTCTGCCCATCCATTGGGCAATAAAAGCAGCAGGATCATTGCTTTTACTTTTTAACATGACAGTGCGCAGTTAAAGAACATGAAACGGATGATCTGAAAACCAGGTAGACCTAATTACTGCTAACTAGACAAGGCAGGTACTGACACATCATAACAGGCCGGATGGTCCGGGGTTCGAATCCCGGTGGTGGGCGAGATTTTCGTCACTCGTCCAGAC
>Ga0209629_10003847_pt1 | contig 10930 bp, 11 predicted proteins | sample TergutCu122P5_FD_187286 | JGI IMG/M metagenome (GOLD analysis project Ga0209629, IMG submission 187286) | Cubitermes ugandensis P5 segment gut microbial communities from Kakamega Forest, Kenya - Cu122 P5 (SPAdes) (version 2) | ecosystem: Host-associated > Arthropoda: Insects > Digestive system... | reverse complement strand
ATTCGGCAAACAGCGCATCGCGGTCGCGCTGGCCATTATTGATGTTGGTAAAGGTGTTCGGCCACATGCCGGCGCCGGACGCCGGCCACCAGTCATCCAGATCATAGCGTTGGGCTTCCGCGCCGACGCGCAACAGATCGCGCTCGCCCAGCGCGATGTCGGCCTTGAGGCTGGCACCGGTCGTTCTGCTCTCGGTGTGCATCGGCATGCCGGCGGCGCAACTGGCGCTGATCGGCGAACAGGGAAGCGGATTGACCGCGCCGGGGCCGCCGGTGGCGCTGCCATACCAGTAACGCTTGTCGCGGCCGAAATCCATCAGGTGATCGACTGTCTCGTGGTAGGCGCGCGCTTCCAACTGGCCCCAGTCGAACTGCCCGAGCCAGCGCAGGTTGATGCGTTTCTGCTCGTTGTCGAGCAGGTCCATGCGCTGATTGGGGAAGCCTTGGTACGGCATATTCTGATAGCCGAAGGTCACTTCAAACAGATTCTTGTCGCTGCGCAGCGCGAAACCCAATAAATGATTGGTCGTTTCGTAAGCCGTCGAGCCGACCACGTCGCGGCCCAGCGTCTCGCCGGCCCGACCGGTTGCCGTGAAGCTCTTGAAATTGCGACCGGCGGTGTAGTTGCCGGCCTTGCTGTAGGCGCCGTTGTACCAGACACTGAAATTCTCGTTGGCCAGCGTGGCCGACAGGTTGCCGCCGCGAGCATCGTTGTTGCCGCGATAGAACGCGCCGATTTCGCCGCCGGTGATGACGCCCTGGCCGGGAGCCGCGAATTGCGGCGCGCGGGTTTCGGCAACGATGGCGCCGCCGATGCTGTCGCCGCCAACGCTGACCGGCGTGACACCGGCATAAACGGTCAGCTTGCCGACGTGACTCGGGTCGACGTAGGAAAGCGCCGGATTCATGTGATTGGGACAGGAGGCGAGCAGATCCATGCCGTCGACCTTGACCCGTAGCCGATCGTCGGCCAGACCATTGATGACCGGCAGGCTGGAGACGCCGCCAGCGCCGTACAGGCTGACGCCGGGCACGTCGCGCAGCAGGCTGGCGGCGTCGCTGCTGGCCGCGCGCAATTGCTGCTGCCGGGCAGGAGCAAGCGTGCTGCTCTCTGGCGCCGGGCGAATACGCTCGGCGGCAACCACAACCTCATCGAGTTGCTGCGTTTCGGCCACGGCCGGAACAGCGCCAACGAACAGCGCCGCCACGGCTGCCGCCAGCGGGCGGATACGAATTCCCATGAAATGCTCCCTCGGTCATTATTTGTCATGCGGGGACGCATTCTGCCCGGCCAGGCGGGCGGCTGGAATGCGACATATTGTCGCGTTCAGGGAGCGGCGGTCGATTGTGGCCGGCTCATTCCATTTTTAAATCAGCCGAGGAGGCTGAGTTCGCCTTACCCGTGTTTTACTGATACGAGGTACGCAGGGCATGAAACAGGAATTGCTGGGGGGTGAGGTTGTCTTTGAAGCGATCAAGCAAACGACGCCAGCCCAGATAGTTCGCGAGATATTTTGTTGCCACGCCGCGAAAGCGGGCGATCCAGGTTTTCAGGCTGGCATCGTAGCGATTGACGCTCTGGACATGCCAGATGCCATCGCCGCCTTTGCCGTGGTAGGCCGAGACGAACGACCCCGAGGCCACACCCAGTTCCTTGGCCACTGTCCAGTAAGCGGCGTTGCCATCGGTGCTGAGCACGGCATCGGCGCTCAGCACCGGTCGCAAGGCTTCGGTGAGCGCCACCGCCGTACCACGCTCGATCACCTGATCGAAGGTCATGGACGTTCCACGCTGTACCGCCACGACGACCGTGGTTTTCTCCGTGCCGCCGCCATTACGGGTCTTGCCGCTGCGCTTTTTCGCCGGGCGCGGCATCCCTTTTCGCTGCCCCTTGTAGGAAACCGGAAACTGCGTTTCATCCGCCTCAACGATGCCCGTCAGCCCGGCGGGCTTTTGCTCGTTGAGAAACGCCAAAAACTTGTGCCGCCAACGGAAGGCTTTCTGGACGGAAATCTTCAGCCGCGCCGCCGTCTTCCTCACCGACAGACCGTCCGCCATGCAGGCTGCGTTCTCCCGCAATTTGGCCTTGTCCCGCAGGCGATGAAACGGCGTCCCCGCAACGCCGTAAAGGTCTTGCCGCACCCCTTGCAACGAAAGCGCTGCGAACCAAATTCGATCCCATGCTTGACGATCTTGTTCCCATCGCAGTGTGGGCAGCATTGGCGCTCCGTCATCCGCTCCAGCACCAGACGTTGCACCCCATCCGCTTCCTTGCGTTGCCGCATCGTCTCCAGCAACGCAGTAAACTGCTCATCCGTCAGCCCCTCCAGACTCGCCAGCAACGCCCTGTACTCCGCTTGCTCCATGATAAATATCCAATCAACTCAATGTGTTATGATTATACACGGCTAAGGTGAACTCAGCCAACGGAAAGGATAGCGAATAGCCCTTTGCAGCAATATGGTCCGGCACCGCAGGAGCACGCGCTTGATTTTTTGGCACGGAAGAACAGCCTGCCAAGAAAACAGTCAGAAGCAAGGTTATTCCCAAGCGAGTAGTTTTCATTTTCGCCCATCTTATTCAAAAGTCATCAATTGGAGATTGGGATTCGCTTCAACCTCATTCACACCCGCTCCGCCACCCAAGCCGCGACTGACTGCAACGCTGCCGGCAGCGCCACCGTATCCGTACCGCCGGCCATCGCCATATCCGGTTTGCCGCCGCCCTTGCCGCCGATTTGCTGGGCGACGTGGTTGACCAGTTCGCCGGCCTTGAGCTTGCCCATGACATCCGCCGTCACGCCAGCGGCCAGTTGCACCTTGCCGCCATCGACGGCGGCCAGCACGATGGCGGCGGTTTTGAGTTTGTCCTTGAGTTTGTCCAGCGTCTCGCGCAGCGTTTTGGCGTCGGCGCCTTCGAGGCGGGCGGCGAGGACTTTGACGCCGCCGACTTCCACCGCCTGCGCGGCCAGTTCGTTGCCTTGCGACGAGGCGAGTTTGCCTTTGAGTTGGGCGATTTCTTTTTCCAGCGCCTTGGTCTGGTCGAGCATTTGCGCCAGCCGTGCGGACACTTCGGGCGCTGGGGCCTTCAGGGTGGCGGCAACGCCATGCAGCGTGGCTTCCAGCGTTTGCAAGTAGGCCAGCGCGTTGTCGCCGGTGATGGCTTCGACGCGGCGCACACCCGCGGCGACGCCCGACTCGCCGACGATCTTGAACAGGCCGATGTCGCCGGTACGGGCGACGTGGGTGCCGCCGCACAGTTCGCGGCTGCTGCCGATGTCGAGCACGCGCACGGTGTCGCCGTATTTTTCGCCGAACAGCATCATGGCGCCGGTTTTCTGCGCGCTGTCGATGTCCATCACGCGTGCTTGCGTGGCGGCGTTGGTCAGGATTTCGGCATTGACGCGGCGCTCGATTTCAAGGATTTGCGCTGGCGTAACGGGGGCATTGTGGGCGAAGTCGAAGCGCGTTTTTTCGCCATCGACCAGCGAGCCTTTTTGCTGCACGTGCGCGCCCAGCACGTCGCGCAGCGCCTTGTGCATGAGGTGCGTGACGCTGTGGTTGCGCATGGTGGCGGCGCGGCGCGCGGTATCGACCTGCGCTTGCACCGCGTCGCCCACTTTCAAAACGCCCTGCTCCATGACGCCGTGGTGGCCGTACACATCGGCCTTGATTTTTTGCGTGTCGATCACATTAAAAACGGCGCTTGCGCCTGCGCTCTCTCCCTCGCCCCACGCAGTGGGGAGAGGGTTGGGGTGAGGGGCCAGCGGCGTTTGACATGCGCTGGCGCCAATTTGTGGCGCCGCCCCCTCACCCTGGCCCTCTCCCCGCAAGCGGGGCGAGGGAAAAGAAGCCAGAAAACCTTGATCGCCGACCTGGCCGCCGCTTTCGGCATAGAACGGCGTAACGTCGAGTACGACGATGCCGCTCTGCCCCTGGCGCAATTCATTCACCGCCGCGCCCTCAAAGTACAGCGCCAGCACGCGCGCTGGCTGCTGCAACTGCTCGTAGCCGGTAAAGACGTTGCCCGCGCCGCTGTAATCCACCGGCTTGTCCATCTTGAACTTGCCCGCCGCGCGGCCAGCGGCTTTCTGTTTTTCCATCGCCGCGTCAAAACCTGCTTCATCAACCGCCACGCCGCGCTCGCGGCAGACATCGGCCGACAGGTCGAGCGGGAAGCCGTAGGTGTCGTGCAGCTTGAAGGCCACCTCGCCCGGCAGCGCTTTCGCGCCGCCAGCCAGCGCCGCATCGAGAATTTCCATGCCGTTGGCCAGCGTCTCGAAAAAGCGTTCTTCCTCGGCCTTGAGCACCTCGCGCACACGCTCGCCCTCGGCCTGCAAACGCGGATAGGCCGCGCCCATCAACTCCACCAGCAGCGGCGCCAGCTTGTGAAAGAAGGGTTTTTTCTGCCCCAGCTTGTAGCCGTGGCGGATGGCGCGGCGGATGATGCGCCGCTGCACGTAGCCGCGCCCTTCGTTGCCGGGAATCACGCCGTCGCTGACCAGAAAGGCGGTGGCGCGAATGTGGTCGGCGATCACCTTCAGCGAAGGGTTGGTCAGATCGCTACAGCCCGTTTCGCGGGCGGCGGCGGCGATCAGCTTCTGGAATAAATCAATCTCGTAATTGCTGTGCACGCCTTGCAGGATGGCGGCGAGGCGCTCCAGCCCCATGCCGGTATCGACGCAGGGCGCAGGCAGTTGGCTAACGCTGCCGTCTTCGTGCATCTCGAACTGCATGAAGACGTGGTTCCAGATTTCGATGAAGCGGTCGCCATCCTCGTCCGGGCTACCGGGCGGGCCACCGGGAATGTGCGGGCCGTGGTCGTAGAAAATTTCGGAGCACGGGCCACAGGGGCCGGTGTCGGCCATCATCCAGAAATTGTCGCTCTTGTAGCGGCCGCCCTTGTTGTCGCCGATGCGCACCACGCGCTCGGGCGGCAGGCCGATGGTTTTGGTCCAGATGTCGTAGGCTTCGTCGTCCTCGTGATAGACCGTCGCCATCAGCTTTTCGGGCGGCAGACCGTACACCTGGGTCAGCAGTTCCCAGCCCCAAACGATGCTTTCTTTTTTGAAGTAATCGCCAAACGACCAGTTGCCCAGCATCTCGAAGAAGGTATGGTGACGCGCGGTGTAGCCGACGTTTTCCAGATCGTTGTGCTTGCCGCCGGCGCGCAGGCACGCCTGCACCGAGGCGGCGCGCACGTAGGGGCGCTTGTCCTGGCCGAGAAACACGTCCTTGAACTGCACCATGCCGCTGTTGGTGAACATCAGCGTCGGGTCGTTGCCCGGCACCAGCGGGCTGGACGGCACGACGGCGTGGCCTTTGCTCGCGAAAAAATCGAGGAAGGTCTGGCGGATTTCTGAGCTTTTCATGAACGGGCAGCCTCAACGGCGGGGAATCTCGAAGCCCGCGATTTTAACTCAGAGCCTGTTCAATGCCTTGCACCGCCACTCGCCGGAAAGTCAGGTTGTAGCGACAAGCGCCAGTCAGCGGGTGGCGACCATCGGCCAGCGCCCGCACGCCGTGGTAGCGCAGGCGGTCGGGACCGCCCCAGACCAGTACGTCGCCATGCGCCAGCGGCAGGTTCAAGCGCGGCCCGCTGCGCGTGTCGCCGGCCAGTTGGAAGATCGCCGTCAAACCGAGTGAAACGGAAACGATGGGCTGGCTCAGGTCGCGCTCGTCGCGATCCTGATGCAAGGACATGCGTGCGCCGGGCGCGTAGCGGTTAATCAGGCAGGCATCCGGCTCGAAGCCGGCAAAACCGGCCAGCGTCGCCGCTTCCCGAGCCAGTTGCCGAAAATCTTCCGGCATCGCCGGCCAGGGTTTGCCGCTATCCGGGTCGGTCGTCTGATAGCGATAACCGGCCCGGTCGCTGATCCAGCCAAGCGCGCCGCAGTTGGTCATCGCCACCGACATGGGCTGGCCACCCGGCGTTCGCATGTGGCGGAATGGGGCGACGGCGGCGATGCGGTCAATCGCCTCGACCCAATGCGAGGCGACAGCACCGGCCAAGCCAGGAAAGAACACCGTGCCGAGGCCGAGCCGCTGTCCGCGTCCGCCGGCCACTGTTTCGAGGTTGGCGTCGTCGGTGAGGGAAAAAAGATCCTGCTGCATGTCGTGGAGCGTAAACAAATTGAGCGCAGACGAGCGACGCCGGCCTTGCCATCAAATCAACTTGCAACCATAGTCCGAAAACTTCTCGTCCCGGCTCATCAGATAAAAGTCATGCGCCAACGCCTGGGCAACCAGCATCCGGTCAAACGGATCGCGGTGGTGGAAAGGCATGTTTTGCAAGAGGAGTGCATCATTGCCGCTGAAATCCAGCATTTCAAAGCCGCTGCGCTCGATCATGTCCACCGGGTTGAAGGGCAGCGGCAATTTGCCCAACGATGCCTTGATGGTCAATTCAGCGACCGTGATGGCGCTGACGTAAATGGTATTGGCGCGGGTTTCCAGCATGGCCCGCGCCTTGGCATCCAGCTTTTCCGGCTCCGCCAATGCCCACAGAAAGATATGGGTATCCAGCAGAATCTTCATTCCGCCTGCCCGTAGAACATCGCTTCGATGTCCTTGTCCTCATGGGTCAGATCATCCGGCACACTGACTTGACCGGCCAGCAAACCCAATGGGCGTTTGCCTTCCGGCTGGTGAATGACCAGATCAACCAAGGGCAGGTTGTTCTTGGCAATCACGACCTTTTCGCCATGAAATACCAGATCAATCAGCCGGGACAGGTTGGTTTTGGCGTCCGATACGTTGACGATCATGGGTTTCCTCGCTGGGGCAACGTGTGGATTAGCTGACCATTGTAGACCAACTCGACCAATCTTGTGGCCTCATGTTCGGCAGCCTGCGATGCCGAAAGAATTGATGGCGCGAGCTACAGAGCGTTTTTAACCGGCAAATTCAATTTACACAAACCTTCGCAGGTGGTTTGCTCAAATTCGTGCACGATAGTCACGATATAGGGTTTCAGGCTGTCAGGAGCGAGCAGTAAGCTATTGAGTACCATCGTCCGAATTCTTTCGCGCTGTTCAAGCGGCATTACCGAAGCATAGGCAGGCGAGGCATCAGCAAGCGATGACAGTATCGCGGTCAGATAGCTCTCCGTAAGACCGCTCTCTTTGCTGGTCAATATTGTTGTAACCATGCCCGCATACGTTCCTTCTAACCCCCTGCGTCCCATCGCAAGACCATCCAAACGCACAGGCGTGATTTCTTCAGGCTTCAGACCAGCAAAAAACTCAGCCAATGCCGGCATTTCAGCCGCCAGACACTGAAAAAGGAATGGTTGAAGCCTCGACAACTCATCTTGATAGGCGATTATATTTTTCGTCGCGTGAGCGGCAATGATCTGCGCGTTCTCGGCAGGCGGTTTGTTTTTATCGACTCCGCTACCTGCCAAATCGAACAGCGCGTAGCGCACGACTGTTTTATCGGCTCTGCCGCACACATCCATCAAGACTGGCAGGTCGGTTTGCGTGAACTGGACGCCATCGAGAAAACGATGACGATCAGAAAGCGTGGCGATCAATGCGGCGTCTTTTTCATCTGTCAGGCGCGGTAATACGTTGGATTGCGCAATCTGCGCATCGAACTGTTCGCTTGCCTGAATATAAGCGTCAAACGAACCTGCATTTGCCCCGGCACAAAGGCCAGCTTGCAGACCAATCCAGATCGCCCATGTTTTCAAACCACGCATGCGAGCACTTTCCTTTCAAGTCTCATTCAAAAAAAACCGCCGGCGCAAGCCGGCGGTTTTTCGTGGCGTAAAACGCCGTCAGGCTCAGGCGCGTTCGAGGATGACCGCGATGCCCTGGCCGCCGCCGATGCACATGGTGACCAGGGCGTATTTGCCGGCGACGCGCTCCAGTTCGTAGAGGGCCTTGGTGGCGATGAAGGCGCCGGAGCAGCCGACTGGGTGGCCGAGCGCGATGGCGCCGCCGTTCGGGTTGGTCTTGACCGGGTCGAGGCCGAGGCCCTTGGAGACAGCGATGGCCTGGGCGGCGAAGGCTTCGTTGGATTCGATGACATCCATCTGGTCGAGCGTCAGGCCGGCCTTCTTGAGCGCCAGCTTGGTGGCCGGAATCGGCCCTTCGCCCATGATCTCGTGCGGCACGCCGGCGACGGCGTAGCTGACGATCCGGGCGCGAACCTTGCGGCCGGCCTTGGCGGCGGCATCGGCGGCGGCGAGCACGAAGAAGGAAGCGCCGTCGTTGATGCCAGAGGCATTGCCAGCGGTGACGGTGCCATCCTTCTTGAAGGCCGGCTTCATCTTGGCCAGCGCTTCCATCGTCGTACCGGCCTTGACGTGTTCGTCGGTATCGAAGACGACCTCGCCCTTCCTGGTCTGCTTGACGATGGGCACGATCTGCGATTTGAAGTGGCCGGCGGCGATGGCGGCGGCGGCGCGGCGCTGCGATTCGACGGCGAAGGCGTCCTGCTCCTCGCGGCTGATGTTCCACTTGACCGCCAGGTTTTCGGCGGTGAGGCCCATGTGGCCGATGCCGAAGGGATCGGTGAGAACGGCGACCATCATGTCGATGGCCTTGCTGTCGCCCATGCGGGCGCCGGTGCGCAGGGCCGGCATCATGTAGCTGCCGCGCGACATGACTTCGACGCCGCCGCCGATGCCGTAGTCGCAATCGCCGAGCATGATCTGCTGGGCGGTGGTGACGATGGCCTGGAGGCCGGAGGCGCACAAGCGGTTGACCTGCATGGCGATGGAATCCATCGGCAGGCCGGCCTGGATGGAGGCGACGCGCGGCACGTAGGCGTAGCGGGAATCGGTGGGGATGCAGTTGCCCACGGTGACGTAATTGATCTGCTGCGGATCGACGCCGGAACGGGCGATGGCTTCTTTCATCACGGTACCGCCCAGTTCGGCCGGCTCGATGTCGGCCAGGGAACCGCCAAAGGCGCCGATGGCGGAACGTACTGCGCTCAGAATGACAACTTCTCTGCTCATTTCACACTCTCCTTGTAAAAAACTTTGCCTAGCCCGCCAGACGGGCAAGCTCAAACAACAACAACAGCAACATCCACAGCACCGTGGCTCGCCAGACGAGGCCAACGGCGCTTTGCATGAAATCGACATCGGGCGGATCGCCGACGCCCAGTTCGGCGCTGTCGGCGGCTTCTGTCCCTTCGATCAGCGGCCGCCCCAACTGGACGCCCAGCGCGCCCGCGCCGCCGGCCAGAACGATACCGAGATCGCGGTCGGGCCAGTGGGCAGGCTGAGTTCGCCAGCAGTGAACCGCGTCCTCGAAATCGCCGACGATGGCAAACGCCGCCGCCGTGGCGCGCACGGGCAGCCAGTCGATGATAGCGAAAACACGCCGGGCGAACAGGGAAAATTCGTTGGCCGTCGCGCCCTCGGCCTCGCCCCAGCGCTGGCGCAGCACCGCGGCGATCCGGTAGAGCGCCGCGCCGCACGGGCCGGGCAGAATGAGAAACCACAGCAGCACGGCGAAAACGTGGCGATGCGAGGCGGCCAGCGCCTCCTCGATGGTCAGACGGACGATCTCCTCGGCGGAGAGGCTGGCGGTCGGGCGATCGAGCCATGCGCCGAGCCGTTCGCGGGCGCGGTCGAGGTCGCCGAGGCGCAGGGCAAGATGGATTTCGCTGTAGTGATGGCTGAACTGGCGAAAGCCCATGGTCAGGTACAGCACGCCGACATTCAGCGCCCAGGCCAGAAGCGGACTGAGCCGGTAAAGCAAGACGTAGACGGCTGCCAGCAGCGCCACCGGCGGCAGCACCGCAAGACACCAGGCGAGCGCGCCGTGATGGCGGCCGCCGGCGTTACAGCGTGATTCGATGACATCCGCCCAGGCGGCCAGCGGTTCGCCAACCAGCCGGCGGTAGTTCAGAGGTTGCCACTGCTCGATGAGAAAAACCGCGATCAACGAGAGGAGATTCATAGAGGCCGAATGCCGTGGCCGGCTTATTTTCTTGTACTAAAACGTCACGATACCACAAGGCGTCGAGGCCAGACGCTCGCTCAGCGAACGAATCATGCCGGCGGTCGCGCCCCAGATGAAATGGCCGTCGTAGGGCATCGCGTAATAGCGGCGCAGCGCGCCCCGGTAAAACACCTCGTGTTGCTGGTGATTGGCCGGATCGAGCAGAAAATCCAGCGGCACCTCGAAAACGCCGGCGACCTCGAACGGGTCGGGCCGCAAAGCGAACGGCGGGGCGACCAGCGCCACCACCGGCGTGATGCGAAAGCCGGTGCCGGTGCGGTATTCCGGCAAAAAACCGAGGATTTCGACATGGTCGCGGGTCAGGCCGATTTCCTCCTCGGTTTCACGCAAGGCGGTATGGATCGGCGACGGGTCAGCGGCCTCGACCCGGCCGCCGGGAAAGCTGACCTGCCCGGCGTGGTCGCGCAGATGGGCGGTACGCTCGGTGAGCAACACGGTGGTCCCGGCCGGGTGGCGGACGAGGGGAAAGAGCACGGCGGCCGGCGTCAGCGCCTGACTCAGCGCGCCATCCTCATCGACGAAATCGCTGGCCAGCGGCTGCGGCAGCAGGCAGGCCCGCAGACGTTGCAGGTCGAGCCTCATGCGCAGGCGGGGGAGTCCTCGATTTCGGCATGCGCGGCCGTCAAGGCATCCTGTAGCGTTTCCTCGCCGAGCCGGTTGATCGAAGTCGCCACCATGTCGGCAGCCTCGACCGCGCCGACCGGCAAGCGCTGGCTGTCGAGACTGGCGATCAACGCCGTGGCGGCGCCGACCACGCGCAACAACGCTTGCCGCTCGCTCATCAGCATTTCGACTTCCCGGCGCAATAACGCGATTTCCTGCTCATGGCACGACATGACGTTCAGTTCCTAGTATTTCGTTTCTTTAAAACATTTACTTAAACTCTCATCTCTGCGATCATATCTTTCCAGTGCAACAGACTGGAGAACACGATGTCCAGACCGACTTC
>Ga0209629_10003846_pt1 | contig 10930 bp, 10 predicted proteins | sample TergutCu122P5_FD_187286 | JGI IMG/M metagenome (GOLD analysis project Ga0209629, IMG submission 187286) | Cubitermes ugandensis P5 segment gut microbial communities from Kakamega Forest, Kenya - Cu122 P5 (SPAdes) (version 2) | ecosystem: Host-associated > Arthropoda: Insects > Digestive system... | reverse complement strand
GAGGAGCTGTTCCAGGGGCGTCTGGTGGACGTGGCGTTCGACGAGGACGCGTGCCAGGGCGCGGGGGAGTGCCTGCGCGGTATGCCCGAGGTGTTCGACAGTGGCAAGGATCCGTGGATCGATCCGGACGGCGCGGACACGCTGCAGGCTTGTGTCCGCCTGGGCGAGGTCGTCGCCCGGTGCCCGGGCAAGGCGCTGCGGGTGGTCGAGCACGTCGCGGCGGGGGGCGGGGCGTGCCGGGTGCAACCGGGGGCCGTGCTCCGTCCGGACGCAGCCCGCATCCCGGTGGCCGCCGTGACGGTTGCCGACAACCCGGCGATGCGGCGCTACGAGGCGCGGGTCGACGGCGACCTGGCGGGCTACACCGAGTACCACCTGTCCGGTGACCTCATCGTCTTCCCCCACACCGAGGTCGACCCGGACTTCGGCGGTCGCGGCGTCGGGACGGCGCTGGCCAAGGGTGCGCTGGACGACGTGCGCGCGAACCGGCCGGGCTTCGCGGTCGTCCCCGAATGCGACTTCATCAAGACCTACATCGAGCGGCACCCCGACTACGCCGACCTGCTCATCGGGCATCGAACAGGTGGCGGCAAGGTCGAATAGCTGGGCTCCCGGTGGGTCACACGACGGGGTAGGCTTCCGGACATGATCGACGTGGCGGTGTTCGGTGCGGCCGGACGGATGGGGCAGCGGGTCGTCCAGGCGGTGGGGGCCGCCTCTGACATGCGCCTGGTGGCGGGCATCGATGCGGGTGAGGACCGCTCGGCTGCCCTGGCCGCGGCCGTGATGGTCGACTTTACGTGCCCCGACGCGGTGATGGGCAACGTGGAGTGGGCCCTCACCCACGGCATGCACGTCGTCGTCGGCACCACCGGCATGACGCCGGAGCGGCTCGACGCGGTGCGCGGCCTGCTGGCCTCCGACGGGCGCCTCGGCGCCGTCGTCGCGTCCAACTTTTCGATCGCGGCCGTCCTCATGATGCGGTTCGCGGCCGCGGCCGCACCGTACTTCGAGTCCGTCGAGATCGTCGAACTGCACCACCCGCGCAAGGCGGACGCCCCGTCCGGCACCGCGATCACCACCGCTGGGGCCATCGCCGAGGCCCGGCGGCGGGCGGGCTGCGCGCCGATGCCGGACGTGACCCGCACGGGGCTGGACGGGGCACGTGGGGCGGTCGTCGACGGCGTCCACGTGCACTCCGTGCGGTCGCAGGGCCTGTTCGCCCACCAGGAGGTCATCCTGGGCAATCCGGGCGAACAACTGACCATCCGCGACGACTCGTTCGACCCGTCCAGCTACATCCCGGGGGTCCTGGCCGCGATCCGCCACGTCGTCGCCCACCCGGGGCTGACGCTCGGCATGGACGCGTTGCTCGGCTGATAGGCTGGCGCGTCATGACGGAATGCCTGGTCGCGACCTCGAAGAGCCCGTACACCCTGCTCGTTCACGGTGGCGCCGGCTGGCGGCACTGGCGGATGGATGACGCCAAGGAGGCCGCGTTCCGCGCGGGTTTGCGGGCGGCGTTCGCGGCCGGCGAGACGGTCCTGGCCGCCGGGGGAGCCGCCCTGGACGCGTGCTGTGCGGCGGTGATGGTCCTGGAGGATGACCCGCTGTTCAACGCGGGGCGAGGCGCTTCCCTGACGGCTGCCGGCAGCGTCGAGCACGAGGCCACCGTGATGACCGGGGACGGCCGCGGGGGAGCCGTGACGTTGTCACGGCAGGCCCGCCACCCGGTGCTGGTGGCCCGGGCCGTGCGGGATGCAACGGAGGAGGTGCTCATCGCCGATCCCGACGACGCCTTCTTGGCCGCCCACGGGCTCGAGGTGCGCCCCAACGACTGGTTCGTGACGGACGAGCGCCGCGACCGCCTGGCCGCGGTGCGGGCCGGCCTGCCCGAGGACGGCACCCACAAGCACGGCACCGTCGGCTGCGTCGCGCTCGACGCCCACGGCCACCTGGCGGCCGCCACGTCGACGGGCGGCTACGACAACAAGCCCGTGGGACGGGTCGGCGACACGGCGATCCCCGGCGCGGGCACGTTCGCCAAGGACGGCGTCGTCGCGGTCAGCTGTACCGGCCGTGGCGAGTCGTTCATGCAGGGTGTCGTCGCGCACCAGGTGTCCGCCCGCCTGGAGTTCGGCGGCCAGGATCTGGTCACGGCCGCGACGGCCGTCGTCACGGCAGAACTGCTGGGCCGGGGCACGACGGGTGCGCTGATCGCGGTCGACGCCGCGGGGCGCGGCGTGGTGGCGTGGGACTCACCCACGCTGCTGGCCTGCTGGCGCGACGGCGACGAGATTCTCACGCACGTCTGACCCGGTCCGGGCCGGCTCGACGCCTCAGGCGCTGGCGTTCAGCACGGTCAGCATCATGGTGAAGCGTGTCGTGGCGAACACGGCGTGCGGGACGCGGGCCGGCATGACGATCGCCTCCCCGGCGTGGACGTCGAACTCCTCGCCGGCGATCGTGATCCGTCCGGTGCCGTCGAGCGCCAGGACGAACGCATCGCCGCCCGCCTCGTGCGTGCTGATCTCCTCCCCGGCGTCGAACGCGAACAGCGTCACGCTGTGGTGGGCATCCTGGGCCAGCGTCCGGCTGACGATCTGGCCCGGTAGGTAGGCGACCTGGTCGGCCAGGCGGACCACCGTGCGCGGCGCGATGTTCTTGATGATCGGTTCCACGAAAGCCCCCTACGCCTCGGGGAAGGTCGAGGTGTCGATGACGTAGCGGTAGCGCACCTTCGAGGCGACGACCGCGTCGTAGGCGGCGTCGATGTCCTCGCCGCCGATGACCTCGACGACGGCGCCGAGGTTGTGCTCGCCGCAGAAGTCCAGCATCTCCTGCGTCTCGGCGATGCCCCCGATCAGCGAGCCCGCCATGATCTTGTTTCCCAGACACAGCGCGCGGATGTTCAGCTCCATGTTGTCGGCCGGCATGCCGACGTCGACGAACACGCCGCCGTTCTTCAGGCAGCCGAGGAACGGCGTCAGGTCCTTCGCCGCGGCCACCGTCGACAGCATGATGTCGAAGCGGCCGCGCAGCTTCTTGAGCGTGCCCGGCTCGGCCATGGCGTGGTAGTCGCGCGCGCCGAACCTCAGGCCGTCGGCCTCCTTGCTGCGCGTCTGCGAGATCACGGACACGTCGGCACCCATGGCCGAGGCGATCTGCACCGCTACGTGGCCGAGTCCGCCCATCCCGATGATGGCCACCTGCTTGCCGGCTCCGGCGCCCCAGCGCTTGAGGGGCGAGTACGTCGTGATGCCGGCGCACAGCAGCGGCGCCGCGTTCGGCAGCGGAATGGAGTCCGGGATCCGGCACACGTAGTCCTGCTCCACGGTGATCGATGTCGAGTAGCCGCCGTCCGCCGGCAGGCCGTCGCGACCCACGGCGTTGTAGGTGTAGATGGCCTCGCGGCAGAACTGTTCGGTGCCCGCTTCGCAGTCGGGGCAGTGCCCGCACGAGTCGACGAAACACCCGACCCCCACGCGATCGCCGAGGGCGTACTTTGTGACGCCGGACCCGACCTTCGTCACCACACCGGCGATCTCATGGCCCGGGACGAGCGGATAGCGGACCGGGCCCCACTCCTGGCGGGCCGTGTGGATGTCGGAGTGGCAGATGCCGGCGTAGGCGATGTCGAACGCGATCTCGGTCGGGCCGGGTTCGCGGCGGGTGATCGTGGTCGGGGAGAAGTGGCCGTCGGGGCGGTCGATGGCATAGGCGCGCGCGGTGGACATGCGGTGATCCTTTCACGAAAGACTGACTCCATTGTCGCCCCGGGACGGCGTGGGCGGTGCGCCAGGGCCGAGTCACGGCCAAGCGCCGGGGCCCGTGACTGCCCTCGCGCAGCGGGTAGGCTTGACCCTTGTGGTGAATGGATTGCAGCAGCCGCCGGCCCTGCCGAAAGGCACGATGCGGATCGTTCCGCTGGGCGGATTGGGCGACATCGGGCGGAATATGACGGTCTTCCAGTTCGGCGAGCGCTACCTGCTCGTCGACTGCGGCGTCCTGTTCCCCGAGGATGACCAGCCCGGCGTCGACCTCATCCTGCCCGGCCTGGATTACCTGGACGACAAGCTCGATCGCATCGTCGGGCTGGTGTTGACGCACGGCCATGAGGACCACATCGGCGCCGTTCCCTACCTGCTGCGCCGCCGAGGTGACATCCCGGTCTACGGCAGCCGCCTGACGCTCGCACTCCTGGCCGGCAAGCTCAAGGAACACAAGTTGGGCGACGTCCGGCTGCACGAGGTCGCCGAGGGAGACACGGTGAACCTCGGCGCGTTCGGCGTCGAGTTCTTCGCCGTGAACCACTCCATCCCCGACGCCCTCGCCGTCGCGATCACGACTGCGGCCGGCACGGTGCTCCACACCGGCGACTTCAAGATGGACCAGCTGCCCCTCGACCACCGCATCACGGACCTGCGCGGCTTCGCCCGACTGGGTACCGCCGGTGTGGACCTGCTCATGGTCGACAGCACGAACGCCGAAGTGCCAGGCTTCACGCCGTCCGAGACCGAGGTCACCTCAGCCCTGGAGCGGGTGTTCGGCCGGGCGAAGCAGAAGATCGTCGTCGCCTCGTTCGCCTCGCACATCCACCGCGTCCAGCAGATCCTCGACCTGGCCGTCGAGCATCGGCGCAAGGTCTGCTACGTCGGCCGGTCCATGGTCCGCACGATGACCGTGGCTCGCGAGCTCGGCTACTTGCGTGTCCCGGCGAACACGCTGATCGACCTCGACGACCTGGACACCTATCCGGACGACCGGGTCGTGATCGTCTCCACCGGGTCGCAAGGCGAACCGCTGTCCGCATTGGCGCGCATGTCCAACCGGGAGCATCCCGTCGTGCGCATCAACCCCGGCGATGTCGTCCTCCTGGCCTCCAGCCTCATCCCCGGCAACGAGAACTCCGTCTTCCGTGTTGTCAACGGCCTGACCCGGCTCGGGGCGACCGTCGTTCACAAGGGCAACGCGTTCGTTCACGTGTCGGGGCACGCCAGCGCGGGGGAGCTGCTGTACCTGTACAACATCGTCCAGCCGCGCGGTGTCATGCCGATTCACGGCGAGGCGCGGCACCTGGTCGCCAACGCGGACCTGGCGAAGGCGACCGGGGTCGATCCCGCCGCGGTGATCGTGGCCGAGGATGGGGATGTCGTCGACCTGGGCGGCGGCCGCCTGCGCAAGACAGGCCGGGTCGACGCGTCGTACATTTTCGTCGACGGGTCCACGGTCGGCGACATCAGCGAGTCCAGCCTGATCGACCGGAAAATCCTCGGCGAGGAGGGTTTCATCTCGATTGTGGCCGCCGTCGATCTGGCGGCCCGCACGCTCGTGTCCGGGCCCGATTTGCACGCCCGCGGCTTCCTCGAGGACCCTCACCTGTTCGACGACATCACGACCCAGGTCCGCTACGCGCTGCTCGACGCACTCGACGAAGGCCAGACCGATGTGCAGCAGCTCCGGCAGGCCATGCGGCGGGTCGTGGGGCAGTGGGTCAGCAAGGCGTTCCGCGCCCGCCCCATGATCGTCCCCGTCGTGATCGCGGTGTAGCCGGTTGGCCTGAGGGGGGTCGGACGGGCTAGACTGGTGGGTCGAGCAGCTCGGTTCACGCCTGCCCCGCGCCTGGGGCCATTCGGACGACAACCGGATCGGCGACCCGAGCCCGACATGCGAGGAGCGCATCGATGAAGCAGGGTATCCACCCCGACTATCACGAGACGAAGGTTGTCTGCACGTGCGGCAACCAGTTCACCACCCGCAGCACGGCGCGCAATGGCGTGATTCAGGCCGACGTCTGCAGTGAATGCCACCCGTTCTACACGGGCAAGCAGAAGATCCTCGACACCGGTGGCCGTGTCGCCCGCTTCGAGCGGATGTACGGCAAGAAGGCCGCCAAGTCCGGCAAGTAGCTTCGGTCACGCCCGCCAGGCGGTCACCCGTCTGGCGGGCGCTGCTTCCCCGCGCCCGTCCGGGTCAGTGTCGTACGCGTCGACGAAGGAGGAGACCGTGTTCGAGGCCGCCCAGCCCTTGCGGGAGGAACTGGTGGCGCTGGAAACCCAGATGTCCAGCCCCGACTTCCACGCGGACGCGGGGCGCGCCCGCAAGGCGGGGCGACGCTACGCCCAGTTGGCGCCGGTCATCGCCGCCCTCGACGAGCAGCAACGGCTGAGCGACGACCTGGTGGCTGCCACCGAACTCGCCGCCGACGACTCGTCGTTCGCCGACGAGGCGGCGGCGCTTGCCGCCCGGCTCGACATCGTGAACGAGAAGGTGACGGCGCTGCTCGCACCACGCGACCCGAACGACGCGTGCGACGCGATCATGGAGATCAAGTCCGGCGAGGGCGGGGAGGAGTCTGCGCTGTTCGCGGCCGACCTGTTCGCGATGTACACCCGTTTCGCCGAGTCGCGCAGCTGGAAGACCGAGGTCCTCGACTCGGAGACGACCGATCTCGGCGGACTCAAGACGGTCACGGTGGCGTTCCGCGCCGGCGGGCAGACCCCGTCCGACCAGACGCCCTACGGCGTGCTGAAGTTCGAAGGCGGCGTGCACCGGGTGCAGCGGGTGCCCGTCACCGAGTCGCAGGGGCGGATCCACACGTCGGCTGCCGGGGTGCTCGTCTTCCCCGACGTCGAGCCCGACGAGATCGACATCGACGAGGACGACCTGCGCATCGACGTCTACCGGTCCACCGGGAAGGGCGGCCAGGGGGTGAACACGACGGATTCGGCCGTCCGTATCACGCACGCGCCGAGCGGCATCGTCGTGACCTGCCAGGACCAGCGCTCCCAGCTGCAGAACCGGGAGCAGGCGATGCGCATCCTGCGGGCGCGCCTGGCGGCGCAGGCGGCCATCGAGGCCGACGAGGCCGCCTCGGCGGCGCGGCGGTCGCAGGTGCGGACCGTCGACCGGTCGGAGCGCATCCGGACGTACAACTTCCCCGAGAACCGGATCACGGACCACCGCATCGGGTTCAAGGCGTACAACCTGGATCAGGTGCTCGCGGGCGACCTGGACGCGGTGATCGAGGCGCTGCTCGCGGCCGACCTGGCCGAACGGCTGGAGGGGGCGGCCCGGCATGTGTGAGCAGGCGCCTCCCGTCGCCCTCGCCGCACGACGTGCGTCCTCGCTGCTGGGTCCGGCCGGTGCCCGCCTGGCACAAGCCGGCGCGGCCTCCCCTGAGGCCGACGCCCGCACGCTGCTGGCGTGGGCGCTCGGGGTCGAGCCGTACCGGTTGGCCTTCACCGACGTGGACGAGGCGGCGGCCGCCCGGTTCGAGGCGGCTGTCGACGGGCGTGCGGTCGGCGTGCCCCTCCAGTACCTGACGGGCGTGGCCCACTTCCGCACCGTCGACGTCCGGGTCGGCCCGGGCGTTTTCATCCCGCGGCCCGAGACCGAGGCCCTGGCCGGCTGGGCCCTCGAACGGCTCTCCGAGGCGACCGCTCCGCCGCGCGTCGTGGAACTGTGTGCGGGGTCCGGCGCGATCACCAAAGCCCTCATCGCCGAGGGCCCCGGTGGGCGCTACTGGGCTGTCGAGTCGGACCCGGTCGCCTTCGGTTACCTCCGTGCCAACCTCGCGACGGACGCCGACCTCGTGCCGGCCGACATGGCCGGAGCCCTGGCCGACTTGGACGGGACGATCGACCTTGTCATCGCCAACCCGCCCTACATCCCGGAAGTCGACCGGGACCTCGTGGCGTCCGACGTGCTCGCCCACGAACCGCACACGGCTTTGTTCTCCGGCCAGGACGGGCTGGACGGCCTCCGTGTCGCGGCGCAGGCCGCGGCGCGCCTCCTCGCTCCCGGCGGTTGGGTCGGCATCGAGCACGACGAGGCGACGGGCACATCGGCGGTGGCCGAACTGGCCGCGCTCGGCTGCTTCTCGCGGATCGAAGACTTTCCGGACCTGACGGGGCGCCCGCGCTTCGTCACGGCGTGCAAGGAGGACCGATGAGTGAGCCGGTGGCAACCGTCCGGGTGATCGACCTGCGCGCCGACGAGGCGGAGGCGCTCGAGGCCGCCGCGGCGGCGATCGGCGCGGGGGCCTGCATCGTGGCGCCGACCGACACCGTGTACGGGATCGGTGCCGATGCGTTCGATGCGGCGGCGGTACAGCGCCTGCTCGACGCCAAGCAGCGCAGCCGTGACATGCCGCCGCCGGTCCTGCTGTCCGACACCGGCGAACTCGACGACGTCGCCCTGACCGTACCCGCCGGGGCACGCGCCCTCGCCCGTGCCTTCTGGCCGGGGGCGCTCACACTGATCGTGCCGGTGCGTCCTGACCTGCGCCTCGATCTGGGGGAGACGCGGGGCACGATCGCAGTACGCGTGCCCGACCACGACGCGATGCGCACGTTGCTGCGACGGACGGGTCCTCTGGCGGTCAGCTCGGCGAACACGTCGGGTCTTCCACCGGCCACGGACGTCGCGGCCGCGCACGACATGCTGGGGGAGGCGGTCGCGGTGTACCTCGACGGGGGACCGACGCCGGGGGAGACACCCAGTACGATCGTCGATTTCGCCACAAGCAAAGATGGCCGTGTGGTTCGCGCCGGCGTCATCGGGCTGGACCGCCTTCGCGTGGCCTGGCCTGGCGTGGAAGGCTAGACCCAGTCACAAGGCCCAGCGAGAGAGGGGACGACGTGCGCGAGTACCTGCTGGTCGCATTGACCGCCGCCGCCGCGACCTACCTGTCGGCCGGGATCTGGCGGCGCGTGGCCGTGCGGGCGGGCGCGATGGCGCAGGTGCGTGACCGCGACGTCCACACCGCTCCGACGCCGTACCTCGGCGGCTTGGCCATGCTGTGCGGCGTCGCGGTGGCGTTCCTCCTGGCAAACATCCTCCCGTGGCTGGGACAACACACGACCGTGACCCGCGACGCACGGGGCATCCTGGCGGCCGCGGTCGTCATCTGCGTCGTCGGCGCGATCGACGACGTGATCGACCTGCCGGTGCTGGCGAAGATCTTCGGCCAGGTGCTCGCCGCAGGTGTGGCCGTGTCGCAGGGCATCCGCTGGTACTGGATCTCCGTGCCAGGCCAGATCTTCTCCCTGGACACGATCACCTCCACGCTTGTCACGGTCGTGTTCATCTTCATCTGTGTGAATGCGGTGAACCTGGTCGACGGTCTCGACGGGCTGTCCAGCGGTGTCGTCGGGTTGGGCGCGTCGGCCATGTTCTGCTACACGTACTTCCTGGCGCACGGGCACGCCCTCGTCGTGGCGACGACCGCGAGCCTCGTGACCGTCACGATCGCCGGGGTGTGTCTCGGGTTCCTGCCGCACAACTTCCACGCGGCCCGCATGTTCATGGGGGACTCGGGGTCGATGCTGCTCGGTCTGCTGCTCGCCTGTTCGACGATCTCGTTCACCGGCCAGATGGACTCCACGCTGCTGCAGGGCCTGACGGGTGGCGCCGGTTTCCTGCCGTCGTACCTTCCGCTGATCCTGCCGATCGCCATCATGTTCATCCCGCTGCTCGACTCGGTGATGGCGTACGTCCGCCGCACGATGCGCGGCGAGTGGTGGTTCAAGCCCGACAAGCAGCATCTGCACCACCGACTGCTGGAGCGGGGCCACTCGCAGATCAAGGCCGTGCTGCTGATGTACCTGTGGACGGCGGTGATCTCCTACGGCGTGATGGGGGTGGCCCTGTTCGCAAACCCCTGGGTGTGGGCGGCGTGCGGCGCGGCGCTGGTGCTGGCGACCGTGCTGACGGTCATGCCGTGGCGCCTGTGGCGTCCGGGTGAGGGGATCGTGCCGGGAGCAGTTGCCGGGTGAATCCGGTCAGGAAGTCGCGGAACCCGCCGGGGTTCTGCGCCTTGATCACGGCCATCACCATGCGGGGCGTGAGCGCACCCCGCGGATACACCCAGTAGGTGGGACGCCAGGTGGGCCCGTACTTGTTCTTGGCGCGGCGCAACGCCTTGAAGCCGTAGAACCGGTTGCCCTTCTCGTAGACCAGGCCCAGCGCGCGGTCGGCGACCGGATGCTGGTTGTCGTCCTCGCCCAGGTGCGCCAGCGGCGCCCCGCCCAGACTGGCGTACAGGCAGCCCTCCTCCTTGAACCGGGCGAACGCCTCCGCGGTGATCTTCTCGGTGACACCCGGCGGCGCCCCGATCCGCCGTCGCGTGACATCGACGAGATAACCCTTCCCGCCGGCGTACGGCAGGAACACGTTGAACCCGACGATCTGCCCGCCGGCGTCGCGCGCGATGAAGTAGCGACGGTCGGCGGGATCGCCGAGGTTCACCCCGCCCACGACGAAGGTCAACTCGCCGCTCTTCTTCTGTTGGAGCCACTCCGCGCTGACCTGTTCGATCGCGCGCTCGATCGCCGTGTCGCGTCCCTCCAGCGGACGGTACTCCTCGACGGTGACGCCTGAATGGGTCGCGCCGTTGACCTTGGAGCGCATCTTGGCGCGCGCGCCACCGGCCAGGGTGAAACCGGTCAGGTCGAAGCAGGCCTCTTCGCCGGCCTTGATACGGTCGTAGCCCAGCGCGGCGTACTGGTCCAGGAAAGTCCCGTCCGAGCCCAGGAACGCGATCGTGTAGTCGCTCGCCGCACAGAACTCGTCGAACTCCCGCAGCACGACGCCGATGTCGTCCTTCGCACAGATGGGGTCGCCGAGGGCGATCACGAAGTCACCGGTGATCGTGTAGGCGACGACACCGGGGGCCGCCTGGCTGAAGAACAACAACTTGTCGTTCTCCAGCGCCAGGTAGGACAGTGGGTTGTCGCCGTGCGCCTGCACGAGCGCGCGTGCCCGGGCCTTCAGGCGCGGGGTCATGACGGCCTGGAAGATCACGGGACGCAGCACGAGCAGCACCCCGATCACGAAACAGGTCCAGAAGACGACGACGGCGAACCACGTGGCGGGCCGCTGTCCGCCGGTCACGAACAGCGTGTTGCCGACCCGCGTGAGGCTGTCC
>Ga0209629_10003844_pt1 | contig 10932 bp, 9 predicted proteins | sample TergutCu122P5_FD_187286 | JGI IMG/M metagenome (GOLD analysis project Ga0209629, IMG submission 187286) | Cubitermes ugandensis P5 segment gut microbial communities from Kakamega Forest, Kenya - Cu122 P5 (SPAdes) (version 2) | ecosystem: Host-associated > Arthropoda: Insects > Digestive system >... | reverse complement strand
TTTAAAAAAACCCCTCTCTTTACATTAACTATTGTCTGTGTGGAAGGGATGGAATTAACAATTGTGATGCAGAACTATACGCTCTTTTTAACATGCTGTGTTTTATACTCCGTAAGAGCTTTTTTGCTTTTTCACAACCCTCCTATCAATTAATTTAAAGTAAAACTTAAAAATGGTTTGAAGCAACCAAAACATATAGTCTGTAAAATGTTCTTACAAAGTCTTTTTATCATAAAACAGGCCGTGTTAAATGAAGCACACAATTCTATTTATGTGTAATTATACTTAGCAAAATGCAACCCTTAAAATGGTTCAATTTATTTGTTTCCTCATGCCCACACACACAGGCTCATTGTTCAGCAAATGTTTCCACTCCAGCATACCCTCTGATGATTACTAACTTACTCACTCCATGCAGCAGAGTCCTTCTTGAAGAGCTGAGCATTTCTCAGCTAGTCAGTAAGTCCCCAAATTGTATGGGACTCAAAGGTTCATTACTGCATGTACAACAGCCTGACACCTGTCCCCATCCTCTGCCAGGTAAATCCAGCCCATGTCCCCACATCCCACTTCCTGAAGATCCATCTTAATATTATCCTCCCATCTATGCCTGGGTCTTCCAAGTGGTCTCTTTCCCTCAGGTTTCCCCACCAAAAACCTGTATACACCTCTCCTCTCCCCTCCATATGTGCCACATGCCCTGCCCATCTCATTCTTCTCGACCTGATCACCTGAATAATAATTGGTGAGGAATACAGGTCATTGAGCTTCTCAATATTATGTAGTTTTCTCCGTTACCTATTCCCTCTTAGGCCCAAATATTCTCCTCAACACCCTATTCTCAAACACCCTTAGCCTATGTTCCTCCCTCAAAATGAGTAACCAAATTTCACACCCATACAAAACAGCTGGCAAAATTATAGTTTTGTATATCTTAAACCTTTATATTTTTTGATAGCAAACCGGAAGACAAAAGATTTTGCACTGAATGACAGCAAGCATTCCCTGACTTCAGTCTGCTCTTAATTTCTTCCCGAATAGAATTTTGAATCATTAAGGTTGATCCCATATATTTTAACTGTTCCACTCTTACATTTCATAAAAACTGTCTTTTGAATCATCACTTTTCTCCTCACTTGGTGCATGCACATTCAAAGCAATGATGTTACACCAGTGACCTCTCAGAACAATATATGACATCCTATCACTAACAACTAAACCTACATCAGATAGTGCAATCCAAGTGAAAATCGGTGGAACACAATCCATATTGAAGAGAAATTAGACATAATCAGCCAACTTGAAAAAGGTGAATGAACTGTTTATATATGGTGTAATGTTAGATTCACTCATGGTAGTGTACATACAATACATGATAATGTTGATGGATTTACAGAAAGTGCTATGTCAGGACCTAAAGTGTTTGTGTAGCAAGTCTACCATAGTCCTATCTGAATGAACTGTAACAAAAACTATGGATTTGAGTCTCTTATAATTTTATTGAACTAGAAATTAATAAATATATCATAGAGATACGTATGTATACTGTATATAGGAGGCGTGTCCAGAAAGTAAAGATACAAAGGTCTTAAATATGTACAACATTTTTAATTTACAAAAGCAACACTATGAATGGTCCGTACATAACTTTATTTTTCAACAGTTGCCAGCATTGTCCAAACATTTATTAAGTCTTGGAACCAGCTTCTGTATCCTCCGAGTCATAGAAGTCTGCCGTCTGCCCTTTGAACCACGTCATGACTTCTTCTTGCACTTATCATCATCGAAATATTTCCCAGCGAGACGATTCTTTAGGTGAAGAAACAAGTGGAAATCGCTATGTTACCATAAACAGCAACAATTTGTTTGTAAATTTCCACTTGACGTTCACCTTTTGCGTTGAAAAATCATATGATGGAAAGCACCTCGCACTTGGCAGGACTTTCGATCGGTGCTGCCATTTCAAACGCGTCTCACTCAAACAAAGCTGGTTCTACCACTGTCAAATGTGCACGGCTCACAGTTAAAGGATCAAGGTCAATGGCAGTGTTGCCATAATAAGCATAAAAAATTTCCCTATCGGCCTACACATGATGTATCTTTACTTTCCGGACACACCTCGTACAGTACACAATTATATATCTACAGGTCTGTACGTCCACTAATGGTGTAGTCATTTACTAAAGAGGATTAGGTTGTCAATCCCCTAACCTCCAGGAAATACAGTGTTTTAAATGGGAATTCTAAGTTAAATTTGTGCAATTTCAATTTGCACAAAATTTTTCAGGAACATATCCCTCGCGTAAAACGAGACCTGCCTGTACTGCAACCGAGCCATACCTTGAAGCGTGTGACTCTTGGATTGGTGGCCAAAATGTTTCGCTGCAGTTTGTCAAACTGTGGAGCAGATGGAGGCTGGGTCTCCCGCAATTCTGGGTCACCATAGTCATTATTCACATAGTAACCTACACGAATAAACTCCTGCCCCCTACAATGAAAAGAAGCCCTACTGACACAACACATAACAGAAAAGCTATTTTCTCTGAAACACAATATTATTGCTGCACTGCCCTTTCAGACCAAAAGCATTTAACCTGTTTTAGTTATACCACATGAGATTTCCATCACCATAATCACTTAGCCCAGCGTTCATGATAAACAGTCTTATTTAGACTCAAATGCCTTATTTCCCAAATTGTTCACTGGATGGTGTTACCAATAATGTACATGAAGTAAACAACTGCACCCAATTGCACTGTAGTCCATTGCTGTACTGATCAAGTGAATGAGTCCATCAGTCACATGCATTTAATGTTACAGTCATGGCAGAAATCATGTCACTCTCAAACTGCTCACAATTAACTGTCAATTGGAAATGTACTACATGCATGAATTCATGTAAACCTCTGATACTCAGAATTAAATTAAAATAATGCACAGTACTTATTTATAATTGGAAAAATAAGCATTTTCCTTTGGCTATGTAGCTAATGTCACATGTCAAAAACACTATTTTATCACTTGCTAAGTACTGAAAGATGATGAGTAGTTTACATGTTATGCCGAAATTGTTATCAATGACTGCCAAAAAGTTCATCCACAAATCTGAGTAACACCTTCATGAAATCACACTAGACAATGAATAATCTTACCGATGTGAAATTTCTTTCAAATTCGCAGTCCGTTTTGTCATCCCTTTTTATAAACATCTATGATAATAGATTATTTACAATGCCGCCAGGAAATTTCACTGCAGTACACCATCACATATGAAGTTATTATACCTATAAGAACAAGTCAGCAGAACAACAGTGACACCAATCACATCAGCAACTGGAATCTTGGCAGGGTCAGGTGGATCTGCTTGGAATACAAACATGTGCCGTCCTTGGGGAACTGGTCCAACATAAACAGTGTCCAACACCTGATCAAACGCTTCACTTTCTGCTGAGCCAACATATATTATACGCCATTCCAAATCTTCCTGCAGGTCCTCCAAACACTCAAATGTTATTTCAAACTGGAATGGATTTAGAAATGCTGATGGGTTGTCTAGTACAACCACATTCATTACCTGAACCTTAGCCATTGAACTCAAATGGTCTGAAATAACAGGAAAATTTTCATTAATATGTGTTATTCAATGAAATATATATGTTTCACTACTTAAGTTAATACAGAATGCTACATATCCTACTCAGTATGACTAAAAATAAATCATTCAAGTGCACTATGTCATTGGTTGTAACATAATATTCAAAGTTCCATCTGCCATCTGAATAAACTTGACAGCTAATATTACATAAATAAAATGTGACAGTTGAAAGTACTGATTACTTAGCTTAACACTATTCCAACAGGATGAAGATGATGATTAACCACAATATTCAGGAAGGAAGATGAGTGACCAGCAATATGTAAAAAGGTGTAGTTCGCCCTATAACCTGCCCTGAAGGCACAGCGGGGGAATAGATGTACGGCTATACTTTTTCTTTAACCATAGTGCTCGAAAGGGGTGGATGGTGAATGCCATGCCCTGGCCGCTTTAACCCCAGGAATGACCCGGTACCCACTGTATAGGAGGCTGGGTGGGCTCCATGGCTGGTCTGTTCAGATGCGGAAAATCTCGCCGCCCACCGGGATTTGATCCCTAGACCATCCAGCCCACAGGAAGTTGTTGTACTAACTATGTTATTCCGGCCCATGACAAATGATAAGTCAACTCCCAAGTACAGTTATGGTAATACCATCATATCATTTAATTTGCAAAATTACATAACTGTGCTAGCAAAGTGTATGCACAAATGTGAATCTTATTAAATTTGACAGTTTTCTGTCCTAACCAAACACAGTAATATCACTAACTTGAGGCATCCATTACCAATTTGTGACAGACTATACAAGTGCTGTGAAGCATGGCTTCCTATTACAATTAATTACAATCAGTAATCACGGTCTATAAAGATAAAATACCCAACATCTTTTTACTGATAAAATGTTCTACATCAGGCACTCCAATAGACTGACTGAGTGTTTCTGTCTCATAGACATTTTGCTTCTGAAGGTATGTAATGCAACATGTGTCACAATCATGATCTATGTCCAAAAAACAACTCTGGATGTTCAGTCAGGACTTCTTGGTCCAGATGCAGATTTCTGCTGTCTATGCAACAAAATTCTCTAACTCATCTAGGTGAACACCAGAGATGAATGGATCCTTGACAGAGAAAAATGGGATAGTAACATAAACATGTTATCACACCCCACATTAACGTTCGGAACGTCTTAAATTGAACATTATGGCATCAATGTTGACATCAAAATGAATATCATGACTGCAGCCAGGAGGTATATTCTTACTCGCACAGTAATCCTCTACAGGAAACTATGTCGCATTCAGTTCTACTATGAAGAAAATGTAGCTGGTTCCTCCCAGGTGTTCACACCTATACACCAAACTACATGGTATCACAACCCAAAAGACAGCAATCTTCAAATTCTGTTGGAATTTTACATCTACCCAAATGACTATGCGCCAACTTGAGAAGCAGCTAATAAACTATGCTGTAATTTTTGTGCTGTCACAAGTCACTAGACACAGTCCTCAACCAATACAAATTAATGTTGAAAGATGTCTTCTGTATTCTGACACCATGCAGTCTGGTAGAAATTTACAAATATTTTGGATGAATGCACTGTTTCTATCTTCAAAGCAGAAAAGATTTTGAATCTATAGACATTACCAGTCACTCATCTACCTTGAAGTTGGAGGCACGAGATTCCTCCAAAATGTTGATAAATTCTAATGTGCATTATGGTATCACAACCCAAAAGCCAGCATTCTTCACAGTCTCCACTGTGAGACCTGCAAATTAATGTCCTGGTGCAATAAGTACATTTAAGCATGTTACTAGATTAATAACACATCTCATTCAGTGTACTACTGCCCCTCTCCACTCAAACTCTGCCCAAGTATGGGATACTGTTCTGCAGCATCACAGTATGGTAAACTCATGCACTCAACAATGTTGTGCCAACTGCAAAACATAAACAGCATCAAGGAATGATACAATTATTATTGATGAGTTTGAAAATATGACAGGACATAGCATCACCTACTAAATTATCACACCGGCAACTGCTTTGAGGAAATACAGACAACCTTAGGAAATACTGTATCCTAACTAAGACTGAAATTAGTAACCTTCTGAACACACAGCAGAAGTGTTAATCACTATACCAAAATACAAATAACTGAAAAAATAAAAAAAAACTTAAGCCATGGGTAAATACGATTCATGCATAAACTTATAGAGTTCAGTTGTATTTTATGCGAGGGATTCTGAAGACCTCACATAATTTAAGACTACTTTTCCCCTAAGAACCAATATAAAATAGTGTAGATGCATTCTCAGAGCACATAAATCTGTAACAATTGCAGCATATGTTGGTTGTTAAACATACTTTATAAGCAGAATATCAATAAACAAACTATGAGTTAATTTATTTTATTAACTAATGTAGTACACTACCTGAAAAAAATTAGAAAATAATCAGATTTTGATGACACTGAAGGAAAAGATGATGCAATAAGGTGCCTACTTACAACACACTATCTTCCCACTTGTATTTTTTAATTTTTTGGATTCACATTATATCAAAGTTTGTGCATCAAGTGAAACTACTTTTAAATTGTACCATTTCAAATTCACACAAAATGCAACATTTACATTCGGGTCACTCAGTAAAATACCGTATTTATCTGTATACGAGATGACCCCTCTTCCCAATCTTGAATTTGCAGGAAAATACCTATATAGACCATCTTTAACGCTGTGTGCAATCACAATGTGACCCCTCCTATTTCCCCGACGATGAACTAGGAAACACTTATTGTCTTATATTCCAGCAAATATTGTAAGTTTGGATGGCACATTTTTACATTCTTTGTTTGCAACTCTAACAAGAACAGTTCAGATTTAATTATACTGCTGTCTCACTTCTTTTCTACATAGTCCCCACCACTACTGAGGCATTTATCATCTCACAGAAAAAGATGTTCTATTCCCTGTTGACAGAATTTCATATCCTGTGCCATCAGTCACTGTGTCACAACTGCTTCCTTCCCATAATCATCTTCAAATGTGAGGCTCCCAAGATTCTGCGTCAGTGCTCAAAACAGATGAAAACTTCCCAGTGGCAAATTCCCCTGCTATAACTATAGCCCATGTGGGTTTTGTTAAAAAATTGTATATCTTTCATGTAAAATTGCTTTCTGACCAACCCTCATAAACAAGGAACAATGAGTTGACATAAATGTGGACAGTAGAGGCATATGTTCCCTTAAAACAGACTTATTAAGTACTACACCAAAAATGCAATAAGTTTACTTTACAGTGCCCTGGAAATCACTGTACCAATCTAAGCACACGATCTGGACACACTTCCCATTACATGAGGCCACAGGGAAATGGAATGCTAGCAGAAATGGCAAACCTACAGTCTAAACAAAACTTTCCCAGATTACAGGAAATGCCAGCTTAAGCATACAGTCCTGACACATTCATAAAAACCTTTCATTCATGCATTAGGGTTCTCTGTACAAACAGTAAACTTGAAATTTGAATATCCCATCTCCTAAGCAAAGCACCTGAGGCATTTTCAAGGAAAATGTCTATGTGTGGCACAAATTTCATCCAGTATCTCTCCACTGATCATTCTGTGTTTGATTTTGAAGCCCCTCACTAGTGAACCTGCCTGTCTGATAACACTAATTTACTAATCAACTTTTGTGCACTACACTGTGTATACTATTTCACACACTAATTCCCACTCTGACACATTCTCCTGAAGATGACATCAGCAGCAGCCAAAACATGTTGGGGTGGAAATTAGTGTGTTATTTAGTATACACAGTGTAGTGCAAAAAAGGATGGTTAATGAATTGGTGTTATAAAACACAATGAATGGTGTGTACTACATTAAGATACTGTCTGTCTGATATTTATGACCTACGAATATCTCCCCTATGTCAAACTGTGTAACATCCTCAAACTTACAATGGACTCTCTCCTTATATTCTCAGAGCCACTTTTCACAGAGCTATCATACACAGCTCAGAGGCATATCTCACACACTTGCATAAATGACTGCATGCTGCACAGGTAAATTAAGGCACAAGGAGTTTGAGACTAACCAGTCGTCACATACCGCACAAACTAACTTCATGGCACACATTCAAAAATATGTTGCAACAACAATGACGAAAAACTGCACAAAATTTGTGCTACAATTCTAAGTTACCCTGACAACACAGAACATTTCTAGCATCCTTTGTAATTCTGGTACAGTTTATCTGCAACATGTTTGAGCTGTAAGGTTTCTCAGTTTGGCTGGCAGTCCAAGCCTAAAAGGCTTGATTCAGTAGTAGTGTCTGACACTTCCACCTCAACAGATCAACTACTCTGCAGGATGCTCTTAAAATCCTCTTTATGTCCAAGTGTTATTGCTGCACACAAACAATGTTCAAGAGATTCACATATCCTTATCTACATGAAAGTCTACCCTCTCATCTTTGTAATGTGTAAGTCAGAAATCTGTCTTACCAATAGAGAAGTCACAAAGTCTGTAACTATACATGCTTACTAGCAACATTAATACTGTCATGACTTTGAAAAAGTCATCTTAATCAATGGTCAAACATACTGCTTAATTGGATATGATGACCTGTATTATGCATAGGCAACATATTCTTCTGCTGACTAATTATATTTAAATTCTGCAAACCATCAATTTATTCTCATTTGCTGAGATTTTTCAAGCTGTCTAATTCAAGTGGCAGAGGAACTATGTAAATTAAAGATTACTACAGTATAGATTATTTCCCAGTATTTTCTTAAACTCTACTCAACTTATTCGATGGAACTTAACGACATGCGATCTTCATTTAATTTCTATCCCCCACTGATCTCGCAATGGTTTATGCATGGTCCATATACAAGTCTGACCAATGCCACTCATGCCTACCAGCCTGTAGCCTCTGACTTCCAATTTATTCAGAATCAAGCGGGGAGGATGTTCAGCAACATACACTGCACTGGAACACATTACATTATTTCAGTATTTACAAGTTTTATGACCACTACAGCATACAGAACTGCAACTGCTGCTGCAGCTACTGATTCTACTACTACTATTACTACTAATACTACTGCTGCTGCTGTTACAGCAACAACAACAACCACCACCACCATCACTATTACTACTAAAACTACCACCATCACCACACCTAGTGATTTTAGAATGATTCTGTCAAAGCCCAAACTCAAAGTTCTTTACCTCTTTTGGCACATTCACAAAATGGTGAAAAGTTAATGCTGGCAAAAACTGACTGTTAGCTTTGTCATGTCTGCCTGTCTGTCTGTCCATCCGTCCCTCCCTCCGCATGGAACAACTCGGCTCCCACTACACAGATTTTCAAAAATTTTTATATTTGAGCATTTTTAAAAAATCTGTTGACAAAATCAACTTTCATTAAAATCTGACAAGACTAAAGGGTCCTTTACATAAGGACTTCTGTCCATTCATAATAATATCTTTCTCAGTTCTTACAGTGACAAATATTTCAGGCAGAAGTTGTACAGAAAAAAAAATCAAAACACACATTTTATGTTCATAAGGTTTTACCAAAAAATTGTGCCATTTATAAGATAATATGGAAAAATATGGTACAGCCAGACAGGCCACAAATGATAATTACAATGCAGCACATACACACTGCACGGTGGAAAGTAAGGCTACATACACACACTCAGAATAAGTAATACTTATTGCTTTTCGCTGGCAACAATGGATATGCAATGTTATGTTGCCAGTCTTGTCTTCTGCAGTGACATATAAAATCAGTTATTGGTGCAATGTGGGTTCCTATGCATTATCCCCCCACCAATATCCAAAACACTGCCATTCTTTTCAATGGCACAAATGTGTATTTTTATCTCACCAGACACTAACTCTGATACAGATACAGAAAATAACAAAAGGCATTTGTAAACAGAACTTAGGCTGATCAAAAGCCTGTACTTACAGCCAGTGTCATTACATAAGCTGACAACCCCTAACTTAAAGGGTGTTATAAACTATGTTAGCATCCCTGCATCACCAACTAAGAGACCACAATATGCATCTGTAACACTGCAAAAGTTACAATAATAATCTTTTGTGTTTTTTTTTTCCAATTTACAATGGGTCTAATAAGGATTCTTTTTGTGTGTGTGTGTGTGTGTATATTTTAACCAAACCTCTAAATGCATGTGGAGCAGGATTTATTTTTCCATCTTTGTTCTTTAGGAATTAAAGTACTACATTTGTTTATATAGTGTGCACATGTGTGTGTATACATGTATGTACATATGATATGTATGCATGTATGTATGTATAATACCATTAACAAATAATCTTTTCTTCCTAGTGAAAGACAATGCACAAGAATTAAAATGAGCAGTTATTCCCTTATACCCCAGTCATGACAGCCAGGGTTGTGATGCCATAAAATCTTACTGGTGAATACCACTGTCTGGAAGATTGTACTTTATCTCCAGAATCAAAACAATTAGAGTAACAATGCGGTAGGTCACATAGTGAGAATGAAGGACAGTCCACGTGTAAGATGGAACCTGTTCTGGGCAAATGGGAATTGTCACAGAAATGAAGGAACAGAAAACAGTCCAACACAGGTGAGTACTGGGAAATGAGACCAAGACCTTATTTGCAGAGAGGGGGGCACTTTGAAGGGTATTTTCACACATAAATATTGCTTCTGTTGCAGAAATAAAAGTATTTCAAACTGTACATGAACGAAGAATGGAAAAAATTTAACAATTATAAGAGATACAAAAATGCATCCACTATTGTGTTATTCATGTATCTCCTATATGCTTGATGTATAGTCATCACCAGATGTCAGAAATACAATGGTGTGAACTATGCTTTACATCGTACCCTTATAACTACAGCTTATCATATATCAGTTTCAGATTGATTCCAATGGATAAGTACACTAAATGTAAACAGTTTAATCAAACAGAATATCAGACTGTGTCATGAAATTAATGATCATACCTCTTTGTCATCTAATTTTAAGCTTTAAATTACACTTACATTTACTTAACCCTATACTGCAACATTCCGTATGTTTAAGACTTGAAAAATAGAATGTCAAAATCATTTAACATTCTTCTACTTGCTAGCAAGTTCTTATTCTCAGTTCCAACACTTGTGGAAAGATTTTGAACCAATTTAGACACATAAAACATAAGCCCAAGGTATAGATATGACCCACATGTGCCAAATATCAACACAGCAATCAAGTTATGCAATAGTCTTCCACAAACCATTAAAGATTTACATCTTTATACAAAAGTATTTAAGTCG
>Ga0209629_10003843_pt1 | contig 10933 bp, 3 predicted proteins | sample TergutCu122P5_FD_187286 | JGI IMG/M metagenome (GOLD analysis project Ga0209629, IMG submission 187286) | Cubitermes ugandensis P5 segment gut microbial communities from Kakamega Forest, Kenya - Cu122 P5 (SPAdes) (version 2) | ecosystem: Host-associated > Arthropoda: Insects > Digestive system >... | reverse complement strand
TTCTGTATAATTGGGATGGAGGGTGAGAAAAATTTCGAGATAGGGGCGAGCGCCTTCGTCCCAGTTTTTCCAGCCGGGGAAGGTGAGGTCGTAGTCGAGGGTGTAAATATGCACTTCGTCTTTGCCGGCTACCAAAATTTGCTGTCCATCTGGGCTGAAGCAGGCTACGCCATCATCATTCTTGAATCCTTCGAAGGATTGAACACATTTCCCTGTTATTACTTCCCATACTTCTATCGTTCGTTCTGTACCGACAAGCGCCAGCTTTCCATTGGGACTAAAACAAACAGACAGGACCGTGCTACTCATTTCAAAGGAGTGGATACATTTTCCGGTTTCAATATCCCATACTTCCGCCAGTTCACCCCAACCTCCTGATAGAATCTGCTTCCCATCCGGACTAAAGCACGCAGATGCAACTTCTTCATTATGTCCTTCTAATGTTTTGATACAATTCCCTGTTTTTATATCCCATATCTTCGCAGTCTCTCCACTTACAGTAAGTACTGACTTTCCATCCGGACTAAAACATGCGGATGAAATACCATTCTCATGTCCCTCTAAAGTATGAATACATTCCCCATTTATAAGATTCCATACTTTCGCAGTCTCTTCACTTCCGGAAAGAGCTAATCTGTCATTCGGACTAAAGCTTACAACATTAGTATAATTTGCATTTCCCAATATTAGGAAACATTTACCCGTAGTGATATTCCATACTTCCACTGAATCAGACATTCCCAAAAGAGCAAGATTCCCATCTGAACTTATGTTCATTGAAAAAATGTAGTCATCTATATTAATGATTTTGCGACAAAACTTTGTATCAATATCCCACACCTCTATTTTTTTATCATAATTAGCAAGCGCAATAATATTACCTTTTGCCCAATAAAAACTCCACATAATTCCACCTTTGCCATCTACCTTTTCGTAATTATTGAGAGTGAATGTGCGATGTGCATATTTATCCCATAGATTACAAGCACAATATAAAGATAATTTTCTCAATATTGAAAAGTAATCAGTACTGGAAGCAAATGAAGTATTTTTTCGAAGCTCATTTAATATTATTAAGGCGCTGTTTATCTCTTTTCGAGCAATGAGGCGTTCTATTTCTTCAACTGAAGAATGAAATTGTTCTGATTCCTTAAGGGATGTTTCCGAAGTTTTAATATGACTCAAAATAAAATCAAAGGTCGGTTCACCCGGAATACTCCATACATATACTGTATTGTCACGTTTATTTGTCGAAAACACTTGGCTTCCATCTGTACTGAAACAAACGAAAGAAGCATCAACACCACTTGCGTGACTACCTAAAGCATGGCCAAAGGTACGAACACATTTACCAGTCTTAACATTCCATAACTTTACCGTTTCATCCTGACTTCCGGAAAGCGCTAGTTTGCCATTCGGACTGAAGCATACTGAAAGAACATCTTCTGTATGACCTCTTAAAGTCCGGATACATTGACCTGTTATAGCATTCCATATTTTTATTGTTTTATCCTTACTTCCCGAAATAATCAGACGACTATCCGGATTAAAATTCACAGAAAGAACGGTGTCATTATGTCCTTCCAAAACATGGATACAATCACCGGTTTTTACATCCCATACCCTCACTGTATCATCCATACTTCCCGAAATCGCCAGCCTGTTATCCGGACTAATGCATACAGAAAAAACATCCAAATGGAAGTTTCTACTAGGTATGGTATGCTCTCTCACCCAAATACATTTACCCGTTGCAACATCCCAAATTCTCACGGTTTTATCATTGCCGCCTGAAATAGCCAGTTTGCCATCCACACTAAATCCCACTGTTTTGATGATTGCTCTATGACCTTCTAAATTGAAATCACATTCGCCCGTTTCAATATTCCATAAATTCAACATTCCACCACTTCTGCCCGTAAGAAATCTTTTACCATCCGGACTGATACAAACAGAATAAACATCATCCGGTAGTTCTTGACTGTTAAATTTTCGGATACATTTTCCTGTTGCAATATCCCATAATTCTATCGAGTCATTCGCCTGTGAAAGCGCTTGCCCTCCATTGGGAGTAAGACGGATAGAACAGGTACCTAAATTACCATATCCACTTAGAATATCAACACATTTTCCATCCAATCCCTTTTTTACCATTTCCCTTGCTTGAGCCAATACATGATTCAACTCTTCCGTTTCGCCAAGTTTTTTAATTGCTTTGTTGATAAATTCGATGGCACTTTCTGCATCACCTCTGGTAATATGGAGTTTTGCAAGACAATAGTAATAATTCACATCTTTTATAGAGACAGAAGTCAATTTTTGAATAACTTCCATATCATCAATTTGAGCGATATTCCAATGGTAAAGAGCCTGATTATAAACGCTGACAGCATTATTAGAGTCTATTTTTACGGCTTCTTCCCAACACCTCTCCGCCTCCTCCGGCTTCCCCAAGTCAAGATAACTAAGCGCCCGATTGTTAAGGCTATCTGCCGTAAGCGATGCAGCTTTAGGTTCCGGTCGAGAATAAGTTTTCCCCATTTCAGCTTGATAGATTTTCAATAACTCAACTTCCACTACCCCAAAATCATGCGGCCGTTCGGCTTCGTTAATCTTGAAACACCAACGCAATAAATCTTTCATCGCATCGGGCATGGGTACTCGCATGTCCATTTCAAAATAATCTTCGCAAGCCATTCCGGCTATTGTTCCTTCAAGCCAATGCCGATCTCCCAGAAACATTTCCAACACTGAAACCGCCCAGCTCCAAATGTCGGTGCGGCGGGTCAATGCCCTACCCTGCTTTTGTTCCGGAGAACAATAGGCAGGAGTATAGGCATTTCCATTCGTTACGATGGTTCCGCCTCCGGATGCTGCAGTATTTGCATCGGCTAACATTGCTCTTGCTCCTGCAATACCAAAGTCGCTTACTTTAACGGTGAGAACTTTTGCCTTGCCGTCTCCGGTCAAAAGAAGATTGTCGGGTTTTACATCCTGATGAATCAAGCCCTGTTCGTGAGCATAATGTAAGCCTCGGGCAAATTGGATGGAAATATCGAGGATACGTTCCAGAGCTTCTTCTTCGCTGCCTTCATACAAACGGCCTTGTTCCTCGCCGTCTTTCGGATAAATCCAGTTTTTCAGGCTTCCGCCGTCCATCCATTCGGCAAAAATAGAAGGGATGCCGTCAATTTCACGTACATAATAACATGAAACGATGTGCGGGTGCAAACCTAAGTCAATCCAGTGTTTACATTCATTGGTAAACAGTTGCTTGTCGCCTTCAGTGATAAACTTTTCCCTGTGGGGCTGTTTCATTGCCAGATCTACTTTCCAGCCGGTGTGATGGACGCGGAAAACTCGGCCGAAACCGCCTACAAAAGCATCGGATTCGATAGTGTATAAACCGAGGATGGTGTTTCCTTTTTCGATTGAAATATTGTCGCCCGCTACCGCTGCGCCTTCTGCATCGGGGCCGGTCAGACTTGAATTGTGAATGGTAGAGTTATCGTTTTCCATAGTACATACTTTATCCATGCAAATGATTAGTTTTTCTTAATATCTGTAATCTCCGTTCTGCTGCCGACCTGACCTCTATTTCCGATCGATGATGTGCAATCTTTTCAAGTACCGATTCATCTTCCAGTTTGTCAATAGCTGTTTCCCGTACACTCATATCCCGGTCTTTCAACGCAATTTTTGCCAACAATTTTTGGTCATCGATATTCTCCACGGCAGCTTCCCGCACTCTTTCGTCCGGATCTTTCAATGCAATCTTAACCAGAGCCTTTTTATCCTCTAATTTTTCCATAGCAGTTTCACGTAAAAAATACCAGTTTTGTTTGTTTAATGCGATATTGAGAAGCACAGCCTGGTCTTTTAGTTTCTTTATTGCATCGTCCCGTATAATATTTCTCGGATCGTTTTGTGCAACAAATGCAATCGTTGATTGGTCTTCTATTTTCATAAGCGCCCTGTAACGTACTGAGGCATGCGGATTACTTTTGGCAATTTTTGAAAGCTCTGCTTGATCAGTTAATTCTTCTGTGTAAATGCCCATGAGATGTTTTCCGGTTGGTGCGCCGATTTTTAAAAAGTAAGTCGCTGCTTTTTCGAAACATTTACTACCTTCGGAACTAATGTCAAAATCAAAACTTTCGTAAAACCTATATCTATATCCCTTTCCGATTTCGCTTACATAACGGGAAGTCCATTTACCAACTGTTTTGCCTTTCTCTTCAGTAGCAAAGACTGCTCTGACTCTGAAACAGTAAATAGCTACTAAAGCCGGATAGCGGCGATCATCCGGCTGTTTCGATCCATTGGGACGATGAACTATGAAATATTCCTTTGTGACGCTTTCTCCTTTTTTAAGATTAAAAGAATCCTTAATACGGTATTTTCCTACTCCGGACAACACAAGAACCGGATTGCTGTCTTTTATGTAGGGAGACATAATGAGCCAGTTAAAGCCCGATTGACACATTAAAACTTCTATGTCGAACCCTTTCACCTGTCTTTCATAATTGTCGTTTGTTAAATTGATTGACAGAAAGTAGGGTTCGGAACCGATAGATCCGAATATGTCATTTTTTTCAATAATACTTGCTTGAATCGTTGTAGGAACGATAGTTTCGTATTTTGATTCCGGCTTCTCCGATTTGCTTAATAGTTGCTCGGTTTGTTGAGCAAGTTTAAGCATGAGTACATCATAGGCCGATAATCCGCCTATTGGAGCTATTTCATACCGGTTATTCAATTGCTTGTTCAGTTCCCATGCAGCAGCCGACATCTGCACATCTTTCAACTTATTGCAATCTCTAAAAACACTGTCCCAACCAGACTCAAATTTTGTATGATCACCCAAGACAACCAATTTTTCCAATTCCGTACAACATGCAAAAGCGCCTTGCCCTACATCGGTTACACTTGCTGGGATAATCACTTCCGTTAAAGCCGTACAATTTTGGAAAGTTTCGCAACCTATATTAGTTAGACTTTCAGGAAAAGAAATTCTTGAAAAATCGGTTCTTCCCGCATATTCCTCCTCCCACCATTCGCTAATTTCTGTCGTACCTTCCGGAATAATAAGTGTTCCGTCTTCAATTTTTGTTTTTTCAGTATCCATATTAATTTTTTGTTTCAGCGATTGTAGCCGGATTGCTATTGATATTGTCTGAAATTATAGTGTCGTTGTTCATTTCCTTACTCCCATCTATCCAATTTGTAGACCGCTTGTCCCAAATCAGTCGTTACGCGAATTCTGACGTCCCAATCCACTCCATATTGTAAACGAATTCCACATGCGGATGATTCGTCGTGTCCCTCCAACTCAGCGCTATTTGAATACGCCTCGATAGTCGAGCGTACTTGGCGCAGTTCAGGCTTTAAAATCTCAGGGAGCAGCGCGTTACCTAAGTTTTTGTAGTTTAAATGCTTTGCTCCGTCCAAAATGATGAATATGCCTTTCCATATATGCTCGTACTTGCCCTTCCACAAATTTGGACAGTAACAGATGCCATTCACTTTCCGGTATCCGGGCGTGAGATTCCAATCATCCGGCGGCGAACTGATGGTAGAAAAGCTTGTCTGCACATACCATGAAAACGGATTGCGGTCTTCTTCATCATCCCAGAGTATGATTGGAGGAGCTTCGTCATAATAAGCCGTTACAATCGCTCCAAAAGAATCCAAGCCATCCCTGATTAAATATTCGGCGCTCCTCGCATCAGGCAATACATCTTCTGTGAATTTGACCCATGTCATTGTCGTTTCCGGCAAATAATCGTTGATCTGTTCTTTCTCCTTTGCGGCCTTGGTTATGATATGCGAAAAGACGCCTGCACCTTGGCCTTTTACGCCGACATCTTCCGCCGGTACCCATATCTTCGGTATTTCGTCGAACCTGGCGTATCTACGGACAAGCGATTTTTGAATATCTAACTTCTCAACAATTTTCTCCGCTTTGACTATGTTGCCTTTTGCCGGAGCAGCTTGAGGGCGTTGGTACAGCAATAGGTGGGTTTTTTCTGCGAACCTGTTTTTTATGGAACGTAACGGTAGTCCGGCGACGATGTCGTCCAGCAATGTCCCAATCATGGAAGTTTTAATATGGCAGAATCCGGCGGGAGCTTTAGCTACGGCCAACCACAATATATGGTCACGGTTCCGGTTGTTTTTAATCACTGAACACTTTAAATCCAAATCACTGAACCATTCCGCCATGCCCAGGAACTTTTCGCTTCGGTACAACGCCCCGGACTTCAGCAGTTTCACGGCTTGCTTAATGGCTTCGACCGGATACTCGGACAGCGCGGAGGCGATCAACCTGAAATCCTCAGACTTCTCTGCCATAATCTGCGGTGCGGTGTCTAACTTTGATCTGTTCAGCGCTCCGTCAGACGTCTTGACGGACATGTGACGCCATTCGCCGGCGAACTCCTTTCCCAATATTTTCTTATCGGTTAGGAACACACCGTTTACTTCCGACTTCAAAACGGCGTTCTTCATCGCCGTAACTGCGTCAACGAAGAACTCCGGTACCGCTTTTTCATCCCATAACGCCGGATCGATATTGCCGTCTTCACTGATAACGACCAATCCGCCGTAACTATCCACAAATTTACGACAAGTGTCGCAGGTGTATTCCTGCCTCACTTCGACAGGCAGATTGACAAGGAACAAATCGAACAGTTCTTTCACATTTGTCGTAAAGAGAGACGTTTTTTCGCTTGTGACAGAATCAAATCGTTTTTTCAATGATTCCAAATAATCCGGATAAGGATCGTAATCCTCTTTCAATCCGGCACCTGTAACGATTCCATTTTCTTTCATAATAACTATCAATTTATTTATTTTATAATTCTACCATCCAAATTGCAATTCATCCAATTTGATACGCACCCCTTCCGGGCGCAGCCAGCCATAACCGTGATTTTGTAAATCGGGGATGAGGATGTTGTTGAAATCCTCTTCTGTATAATTGGGATGGAGGGTGAGGAAGATTTCGAGATAGGGGCGGGCGCCTTCGTCCCAGTTTTGCCAGCCGGGGAAAATAAAATCATAATCCAGTTCATAAATATACAAATCCGATTCTTTATTTTTTTTAAATGTGATTTTTTTGCCATCACGACTAAAAGAGGTATTAAAAACAGAAGTATATTCACTTAAACCATCAATTTTAAAAAGGAGTTCCCATGTTTTAATATCCCAGACTTTTAATTCTTTTTCAGATAATCCAAGCGAAAGAGCCTTATTTCCATCCGGGCTGAAACAAACCAATTCAATCCTGTAATTATATGCCTCTATACAGTATAAACACGCTCCGGTATGTGTATCCCATAACCTTAAGTTTTTGAATCCTCCGGTAAGTATTTTGTTCCCATCAGGGCTGAAACATGCAGAGTAGAATTCATCATTGTCTGGTACATGAAAAGTATAAATATAATCCATTGCTTCAATGTCCCATAGTCCCATCTCATTGTAATCCTTCATTCTCGTTAAGATTTTTCTACCATCCGGACTAAAACAAAATGTTCTGTTCTCAAAAGTGTAGATACATTTTCCGGTTGAACTATCTATCAAATTTTGTTCTATATTATCTCTAAGACCTATCAGTAATTTACTGCCATCCGGACTAAAGCTGCAAGCATCAGTATCACATTCAAATTTCAAAATGCATTCTTTGGAGACCAAATCCCATACGTCCATTTTTCCATTAAAAGCTGAATATATTCTACTTCCATCAGGATTAAAAGATACAAAGCGGAAACCATAATTATCGTATCCATAATTAAAAGTATGGATACAATCGCCAGAAGCTGTATCCCATAAATATACTGAACTGGGAATTTGCAATTGACTATAGCTACCACAACTTGAAAGCGCTTTTGTTCCATCCGGACTAAAACTAATGTTATCATGATAGTACCCTTCGACTAAAATTTTGATACATTGTCCTCTATTTATATCCCATAATGATAATCCTTTACTTGATTTTATGAGCAATTTATTGCTATCGGGACTTAAACTGAAACTATCCATGAATTTATGGTTTATCCGCAAAGTCTGTTCGATAATTTTATTTGGAATACAATAATGCATTAATTTTCTTGTGATATTATTATAAGCATCACTACCGCTAAATTGTCGTATTTTTCTTAATTCTTCGAGACGAATCAATGCATCAGGGATATTTTTTTTCAAAATTAAATCATTGATTTCTTCTGCTAACAAACTTGCTAATTCCATTTGCTCCATAGACGTTTCAGTTGATTGTACTTTACCGAGAATCATTTCATTATGATCTGAAAAATAAGGAATTGACCATATTCCTATAGCCCCGGTTTCGCTACCGGAAATTAGTTCTTTGCCTTCTGATATGAAAAATGCTGATTTTACGTTCATAACGGACTCATAGGTACGGATGCATATACCGGAATCAACATCCCATAATTTCATGTTTTCTTCAACATCAGACAATGTAAGTATCTTATTTCCGTCTGGACTGAAGCATACCGATGGTGTGCTATACACATGCCCGTAAAATGTCCGAATAAGAGTTCCATTGGTGATATCCCATAATTTAATGCTGTTTTCTCCTCCGTTAGAAACTCGGCAATCTACACTAACTGCCTTTTTCCCATCCGGTGAAAAACATAGAGAATCTATGCCGCCTCTAAATTTATGAATTATTTCTCCGGTGTTTATGTTCCAAAGTATCATTTCATACATATCCCCGGAAAGCGCTTTAGCGCCATCAGGACTAAAACAAACAGATTTAATCCCACTTGTATGCTCATAAAATGTACGTATGCAGACTCCGCTTTCTACATCCCACAATTTCACATCACGATCTTCACTTCCTGAGAGAAATTTTTTACCATCCGGACTGAAACAAATTGCAACTACAAAATGATGATCAAATGTGCGAATAGATTCGCCATCATTAAGATTCCATAATGTTATTTGAGAATTGCTAATCATTATGGCATTAGCGTCTTTAGGATTTAAACTTAGTGATTTAAACGAATTATAATGCTCAAATCTATTGATAAGATTACCTGTTTCAATATCCCAAAGATCAATAGAATAATATGATGTAGAAACCACAATATTTTTCTCCGGAATTATACCGAGTGATCTGTCATTTCCATTGTTTGAATCTAAAAAAATACGAATGCATTTACTATCCTTCCCTTCTTCAATCATTTTCTTTGCAAAACCCAATGCGTTATTTATTTCTTCCGTTTCACCTGAAATCTCAATTGCTTTATTCAGACATTCAATAGCGCTTGTTGCGTCTCCTCTTATGATATGCAATTTAGCCATGTAATATTCCGGATTTATAGCGCTTGTTTCTACTAAACGGATTGCTTCAATATCGTCAATTTTAGCGCTTTGCCAAAGGTGAACACTTCGGTTGTACAAACACATTGCATGGCTTGGATCTATTTTCAACGCCTCTTCCCAACACTTTTCCGCCTCCTCATGTTCTTCCAAATCCAAATAACTCAAGGCCCGATTATTCAAACTATCGGCAGTCAGCGATGCAGCCTTAGGTTCCGGTCTCGGATAAGCCTTGCCCATTTCATCTTGATAGATTTTCAACAACTCAACTTCCACCACCCCGAAATCATGCGGCCGCTCCGCTTCGTCTATCTTGAAGCACCAGCGTAACAAATCTTTCATCACATCGGGCATCGGTACTCGCATCTCCATTTCAAAATAATCTTCACAAGCCATTCCGGCTATTGTTCCGTCCAACCACAGCCGGTCGCCCAGAAACATTTCCAAGACAGATACCGCCCAGCTCCAGATGTCGGTGCGGCGGGTCAATCCCCCACCCTGTTTTTGTTCCGGTGAACAATAAGCGGGAGTGTAGGCGTTTCCATTCGTCACAATGGTTCCGCCTCCAGATGTTGCGGTATTTGCATCGGCTAACATTGCTCTTGCGCCGGCAATACCAAAGTCGCTTACTTTAGCGGTGAGTACTTTCGCTTTACCGTCTCCGGTCAAGAGAAGATTGTCGGGCTTTACATCTTGGTGAATCAAGCCTTGTTCGTGAGCGTAATGCAAGCCGCGGGCGAATTGGATGGAAATGTCGAGAATACGTTCTAAAGCCTCTTTTTCGCTGCCTTCATACAAAGTTTCTTTTTTGATAGCGTCTTTCAGGCTTCCGCCGTCCATCCATTCAGCAAAGATGGAAGGGATGCCGTCTATTTCGCGTACATAATAACAAGAAACGATGTGCGGGTGCAAACCTAAGTCAATCCAGTGTCTGCACTCATTGGTAAACAGTTGCTTGTCGCCTTCCGTGATAAACTTTTCCCGGTGGGGCTGTTTCATTGCCAAATCGACTTTCCAGCCGGTGTGGTGGACACGGAAAACTCGGCCGAAACCGCCGACAAAAGCATCGGATTCGATAGTGTATAAACCCAGAGTGGTGTTTCCCTTTTCGATTGAAATATTGTCGCCCGCTACCGCTGCGCCTTCTGCATCGGGGCCGGTCAGACTTGAATTATAAATGGTAGAGTTATCGTTTTTCATAACAATTTTATGTTGTTTTCTTATTATGTTTGAGATTGCTTCGTCGTTCCTCCTCACAATGACGAGGTGAGACAATTTGAGTTGATTGCTATTTTTTTCTTTATTGTCTCAGCTAATTCAATGATGCCTTTGCCTTCCGTGAAATTGTCGATAACATTCTCACATATATCGACCGAAGCTTTCTGAAGCTGCAACCTTTTCCGGAGAGCTTCTGCCGCGGGTATTCCATGCGCAAGCATGATAAGATTTGCCGCTCGCGAAAACGCATTGATAAAATGAAACAATGTATCGCCCGGTTCCTTGTTGAAAGAGTTCAGTATCATTCTTCGATACGGTTCGAATTCTTTGCGGGCATCTTCCTCTGCGGTTCGTGTAACGAGATAGC
>Ga0209629_10003842_pt1 | contig 10934 bp, 7 predicted proteins | sample TergutCu122P5_FD_187286 | JGI IMG/M metagenome (GOLD analysis project Ga0209629, IMG submission 187286) | Cubitermes ugandensis P5 segment gut microbial communities from Kakamega Forest, Kenya - Cu122 P5 (SPAdes) (version 2) | ecosystem: Host-associated > Arthropoda: Insects > Digestive system >... | reverse complement strand
GAGGGGAGACCTGTTTCTGGTGCAGTACGTAAATTTAAATGCCCACTGAAAAAAACGCAGCCTTTCTGCCCATGCAGTAGTGCTTTAAATTGGACCGGCAAAGGGTTAATTCTGTGGCCACTTATTTCAGCTGGCAAAACACATTAAATAAATACTATCATCTCCTAACACATGTTGCTGTTTAGGGTTCTGGGTGGCCATGAATTGTTTTGCAGTACTACCACATCATTTGCTTCAAAAGTCTGCAGAAAAAACAAACACAATAAAAGAAAGGAGTATAGTCAGCCTACCGATTGGGATCCATATCAAGTAGGAATGTTGGGAAGCTTGATGCCCAATTACAGGTATATCCTGCATCCAAAGTTCATTATGTTTATGCAGGTAGGTAGATTTCAAATGTCCCTGAGCTCTGGAATACACGATAATGTGTGGGCACACAAGCCACAATGACTAATGCATTATGACCACTACAAACTGAATGAAGCTATGGGCACTTCAGTTATATTTTATTAGTTACAGTACAGCTTGTCTTGTGAAAGGTACTTGGTCATCACAAATCATCCACTTGCAATACTGTTGAAGTATGTCATGGGAAAAATGTTGCTAAAAGTGTGTTGAAAATATTCCACATTCAAAATGCTACATAATAATGTTACTCCCTACGAGAAGAACAGGATGGTAAGGCACAGACTGGCTTCATCTGGCTCAGGACATGGGACCTGGTAAACATGGTACTGAACCTTTGGGTTATATGAAATGTGATGAATGTCTTTACTACCTAAGGAATTACTAGCTTCTCATGGACTCTGTTGCATGGATGCCGATGCATAAGACGCAATAAAATGAAGACACAGAACATGGAATTAAAAAGCTACAGAATAAAGAGCAGGATGAACACCAAGGAGATCATGTGAAAAAAAGTACACTATATTACCTAATCCTTGTATGTTTCTAACCTCTGAATGAACTAAGTTAAAACAAAGTACAGAAGAGTAATGTGTTAAGACTTACTTCCTTTGTTTGTTCAGGATCATTATGATCTATTATTTCTGACAGAGATGTCTGCAGGTAATGTAACGCATTCATCCGGTTTTTTGCAGCTAATTCTTCAAACCTGTCAAAATGTAAAGAAGAAAAGGTATTAAATAGCATCAACACAACTGTTCTGCCATCATCTTTCCTTGGCCGAAGACACCTGTTTCCTCATCTTAGCAGTGGCATTTTGTATACTGAAATCTTAACTGGTCACAACTATTGTATTTGCTCATACAAAAAAGGACCCCCCCCCCCAATAGTTTTCAGGAAAGTACCTATACAGAACATGCTTAACTTTGTGCACAATTAACTTGGAAAAAATTTTCATCTCACATGTGGGTAAACACGGTAAATTTGTCAAAGCCTAGTTTATGATTATGCACTATATACATCATGATAAGGTCAAAATGAAGGTAAAGGAGGTTTTATACTATGCATCCTGACCTCCAGGACCAATAAAAAATTTAAAACCATGACGTGAAGGCAAACGCTGGAAAAGAACATACATTGAGGGATCCTGACACATACATGCTAAGAACATTTGAAAGTAAGAAGGAGAGAGTCACAGGATGATGAATAAAACTGCATCATGAAGAGCTTCACAATTTGTTCTCTTTGCACAAATAATTTAGGGTCATAAAAATTAAGAAAAGACAAACATGGCACACAACCAAATGTAAAGAGAATTTAAGCCACAAAATCTGAAGGAAAAAAGAACACTTCAGTGACCAAGGCACACATGGGTGGATAATATGTCAACTAAGTGTTACAGAAATATGAGGCAGACTGGATTCACCTGGTTCAGGAATGGGACCATTGGTAACATCTGTTTCCTATTAAAGTTTGCATTATGAAGTTGTATAAGTTTCACATGATTTTAATCAATGAATATACAGAATTACATGATACTTGCCTGATAAGTTCAGAATGTAAACTTTAATAGCAGGTAGATGTGCTATGTTGTGCTGGTGATAATGACCCCAGGTCCCAAACATGCTGGGCAGAAATAATTTTTTGTAATGGGTTCACATAGTTTAACTTTTTTTAGCCTTAATACACTCACTACTGCACATTTAACTGCCATTTTAAATCTATGATCCAGGGGGCCAAGGTTAAACAAAGACTACCACAACAGTAAAAAATGTTCCGGTCTGGCCAGCAGCATGCTCCCAGATGGCTGAACTGGAGGAATATTAAAGAAATAAATTATTTCTTCATTCAATAAGAGCTCAACTCTTTTGCTTGGGATCAACTGTGTGCATTGTCTAGATTATATGACCAATTAATCTGACATACAAGCTGCACAATCAAACTTCTGTGCTCACTGAAGATGGCCAAGAACTGGGGCCAAAACATGTTGGTACATAATTACTAAGAACACTATGCAACAATTTTGTATTAAATTACACACACACACACACACATATATATATATATAATATTGTTACACGGAAAATGTACAATGTTAAATTTATACGATAGACTATTTCTTTATTTACATGTATGCCATATGCATTGATAACAGTCGCAAAACTATACTTCCACACATTTACATTTTGGCAGTAGTAATGGCAAGCTGTGTGTTTGCATTTCTGCACTAGCTGAATTACGGAACAGGATTCATCATTGTCATGAAACATCTTTAACTGAAAAAACAAATATTTCCACCAGATAATGTCAAACATCAACAAACAGTCAATGTGGAATGACTGAGGATTGAGTCCCATGTTGGTCTTTTGTGTTAGCTGTCACATAGAGATCTTATGATTCTTTACACCAGACTTAATTCATTAGTAAGTCTCAAGTTGAATGCCTGAGTACAGTCTTTATGAAAAATACACATATCCAAAGAAAGTAGGCAACACACACTTACAACTAGGTGTTCAGAAATGCAAGGTTTCTATGTTTTTAATTTCTTGATAAACTGCATTCCAATCAATAGGATTACTGGAATGCGTGAATACCTGTGTTTTCGTATCAGGAGTTTGCATCTTTGTAACAGCTGAGCGTGTGTGGGTCGACATAGCTGAAGCTGCCAAAAGTCATCAAGACGAAGCTTGGGTAAACAGGCTCTTCCTGGATTACCACCAAAAAGATAGTGTACCTGGAGTTCCATGTAAAATACAATTAACACAACATATTCCACACATAAATACAAACTGGCAAGGAAGGAGGGGGTAAAAAAATGACCACTACATGCAACAGTTCTTTCTCTATACTTCTATGCAGACACTTGTCACGTACCACATCTTAGTGATAGGTAGATAGGTTACATAATGTTTCTGTACCAACTTCATGGAATATGATTGGTTGGTTACTGGGTCATCAGACCACATTTCATTTAAATCCATATAATCTCAACACCTGACAATCACAAAATACATCAATTAAACCACTTCTTCCACAGGCTGGATCAGGAATGCATGCACATTATATTATTCAGTTTTAAGTTTCTAGCATATCACATTTTAAATTTATGGGTAATTATTAACAAATCCTGTAATGAAAATTATGACTAAAGTAAAAACAGACCTTCCTCATGACTAAGATCTTGGACATTGTTCTTTATCCAAAACTAAAAATCCACAGTGCTAGTCTCAATCCAGGGATTGAGGCTAGTTCTTTCTGATGGGATCACCTGAACAGGTTCTTCCCTTCCCCTCTTCCACCTCAAAATGCAGACAGATTTAGCCTCCAATACGTGCATTTTCTAATTTAGGATAATTGACAATGTCCAAAATTTCATTCACAACTATGACAACACACCAACACCATAATCATTTAAAGTTAAATTAAAAACAAACCTTATTAACATGATCATATACTAATTGATGTGCAAATCTTGGACATGGTTCTATGTGCTGCATCTTGCTCCAGTACTGCTCACCAGTATTTTCATTTCTGTATATACATGACCTGAAATACATAAAACGGTTCAATACCTCACAAGTAACAAGCATTAAAAATTTATGGCTATTTCTACCTTAATAAACAAGTAACATACCATTTGTTCCGTGCAATATAATAAACCCAAAATGAGTTCTGGACATTGTCATCCCTCTTCTCCTTATCCTTACTTAGACCCTGAGAAGCAAAAATGAGAACATGGATGTTATTACCATAAAACTCTCTTAAGAAGACATCTAGTAGACCAAACACCCCAAATTTCTTATGCAAGAAAATGCCTTAAAATGAAGGTTCAAAAAAAGCATAGTAAATTCATATTGGTGCAAGTAAAATTATTCATAATACATATTGAATACAAAACCTAAAAATATAAAATAACCGAACAGAATCAGGACATTCTTGAGAAATAAGGAAGATAAATGATTTCTTCAGTTCAGGTGCTTTCAAGCACTATTTCAATATGAGGGACAAGCTGTCATAAACAGATCACCACCAAGGTCCACTCAGTGTCAGGAGCCATCTATGCCTTCAAGGCATGCACAGAGAGACCTTTATCTTTACCTTTCCTACTGTTAGTTCTCACTTGTGTAATTATGTGACATTCACTTACAGACAAGACATATATCTCATTGAGATCAGGATCAATTGTTGCCCGTTGAGTGAATCCTGCAGCTGGAATGATCCAATGATCCTTCCCTACTCCTGACCTCTCATTCACTTCATGTGTGTCCACATGAATTGTGAACAAATCATTCAGGTATTCTTTACTCCTCTGGCCACCAAAGATAAAAAGTTTACGGCATCCCTGCAATCATAAATTGCAACATGTTACCACAGCAAATGTTCAGACTTCAAGACTATATTTTATAATTTTCAAGGTTTTATACTAGAATTACGTAGGCCGCTCCAAAAATAATGCCTCCTATTTATTTCCATGGAAACTACAATAGATACAAAGAGCACAATAACGCTATTTGATAGAGCAAATTCTTAGCTACAAAACACTATTTTTGGACATAGTCACCACCATTGGCTATGCACTTTCGCCAGCGATGAACAAGAGCCTGCAAGCTGTACTCGTAAAAATCTGCACCAGCGGAGGTGGCCCCCTGTTTCACAGCTCATACGATGGTATTGTTGCTAGGAAAATGTTGCCGACGCAGTCCATCTTTCATCAGCCTGAACAGATGGAAGTCAGAAGGCGCCAAATCTGGACTATACAGTGGGTGTGGTAAGACAGTCCAGACAAGATTGAAAATGTGCTCCATGGTCTTCAAACTGGTATGGGGCCTGGCATTATTGTGTTGCAAGCAAAAGGTTGTTTTCTTCTCTGGCCTGACTGGAAATTTGAGCCTTCAGCTTAGTCAGCGTCCTGATGTAGCGGTCAGAGTTGATGGTTAGTCCGGGTTCAAGGAAATCCAGAAGGATCACCCCTTTCCTATCCCAAAAGACATTGCACATCACTTTATCTGCTGAGGGCAGCATCTTGAACTTTTTTCTTCGATGGGGAATTCACATTTCACCACTCCATGGACTGCTGTTTTGACTCCGGCTCATAGTGGTGACACCACGTCTCGTCACCGGTGATGATGCAATCCAGGAAAATGTCACCTTCAGCCTTGTATTGGTTCAATAGGTCCTGACATACTTGCATACGGTGTTCTTTATGTTCTTGTGTGAGCATTTGTGGGACCCACCTGGCGCAAACTTTGCGATATTCCAATGTTGCCACCATCGTTTCCAATGCACTGAAGCTGATATTCAGCTCCGTACACAGTTCCCTAGTCATAATCCACCAATTCACGTGGATGAGCTGATGGAGACGCTCTTCATTTTGTGGTGTGACAGCTGTGCATGGCCGTCCGGAACGTGTATTGTCTTCCACGTCACTGTTGCCACTGCTAAAACGCACCACCCATCACCTCACTGTGCTAACATCCACTGTTTGGTCTCCGCAAACATTCAGCAAGCGTCGATGAATGTCATTGGGTGCAATTTTTTCCACATGGAAGAATTCAATTACAAACCTTTGCTTCATACGCACTTCCATGTCAGACGCCATTTTGTCAGACTGCCCCTCTGCTGCCATCTGTCGCACGGCAACAAAATTTAACAGAATATTGGCAGGAAGGTTCAACTTCTACTGCCACATCACCAACATCTGCCTCTGACATCATGGGCCAACATAATAAAATAGGAGTCATTAATTTCAGAGCAACTCTCCTATTACAGAACTTTTCTTCATTAAGAAAGTACAGACAGAATCTTATCCTTCCATCCACCATTTCTCACCTTAGCATAAACTGCATTAACTCTTCTAGTATTCACATGTTCTTTGCACAAAGTAGATACACTGAATATATGACATGAAGGTCATGTCTTCTGTCCCAGCAATTTGTCTCTTAAGACTACAAAACAGATTCTGATGCAAATTCATTGTGCACTAGGGGCCAACACCAAAACTTATCAAGTAAATTTGATTTTGAGTGATACTGATCCAGCATGACCCACAAATAATTCTGTGTGAGGAATAAAGTCTCCACAAGGCATTGAGGCTAGCATTCAAGAGTTACTGTCAAACATAATTCTAATTAATGTAAGTTACAGAAAACTCACACATGGACATATACAAGAAAATTAAAATCATCAAAAGTGTGCACACTGACATCACTTCCACTTGTGGCCTATGAAAATTTTAAGCAACTGACTTATGCTGCACACAGGGCAAACTTTTTCTCACCTCCAAACTTTTTTGATCATTAGCCATACATTTACCATAAATTTTTGTAGTACTGTCAGACTAAATAAAATGAAAAAGGGAATGCATAAGGATTTTGGTAGTATAAGATGAAACTGAAACACGGTGATATAAAGACTAGCAGGAGGAAGGGTGATTTGAAAGCCACAGTATGGAAAGACAAACAAAATGTAAATATAGTGATAAATATGCATCATCATCATCCCTCACCTGAGGTGTAACTTATGAAATTAAAGTGAAAATGCTCTGATAACAGCCACTGTACTAGACTCCAGCAGACACACTGGGTATGCTGACAAACCTGACCACATGATAAACATGCAATGCAAATTTGGAAATGAATGAAGGAGCTATTTTCCACCTCCTGGACTTTTCCATGCTGAACAATTCTATCCCTCTCACCTACTGTGATTCAAAATTATTACATTAACATTTCGTGCTTAAAGTGATCAGGGACCTAAAACAAAAGGGGAGAACAATGCCTCAACATTAGACCACCCTAAGTGGAAGACTAACCCCTTCTACCAGCCAACCCATCCAAACTGACATGACCCAGCAAGCACTGGCCATGCAACGGAAAGACAATTCCATGTCACGTGTGTTCCTCAAGAGTATAACAAATAAAACCAAACTTCAAATGTCAACAACACAATTTGGATTGTGTTAGCTGTATAACACTACAAAAACACAAGTAGTAACATCCCTGTCATTGAAGTACTGATATTTCATGAACAGCAATATATTGATTAAAAAATGGCACTGATGGGAAGTGGGTTTTATGAAAGGGTTGATAAGGAGATGCAGTTTTAAGGCATCTTTAGACGTATATCTCATTTTGATGTTTTGTGAAACATCAAAGTAATGACAGTAGCTTGGACAGTACAAAAAGTATTTCACAATGTTTGCAACTGTCATGTGGGGAGTAGGCAGAAATACCCTTTAAGACAGGATAAATCAATTTACAAATCTTTGAGAATATTTCATGCCTATAGCATCACTGTAATAAACATATCAGAGAACAGTTACGTTCTTGGAAATACAGAAAATATTAATGCAATCATGACAAGCAGGCAATGTATTCCCACTATGCTGGAAAGAAACATGTATCCCCCTTCTGGGTGATACGGGTTAAAATAAGTCTGAATTCCTCACAAAAAATGACTTAACACATTCCACATTCCCTACCAAAATTCTAATTCCACACTAGAACTGTGAATAAGTTAAAAGCTATCAACATGAAACACATATGACATTGGGCAGTCCTAATAGTACAAATAGACTTACTGGATGGAAAAGCATAGTATGTCCTACACGAGATATAAGGCCTGCAACTCCAGGAGTGGTTGGTCCATCAACATCATCACCCAGTATCTGCCATGTGTTTGTAGGAACATGATAAGAATACAAACCAGAGAATATTGGTTCTGATGATCCAACAAGTCCTACACATCCAGGTCTGTCATCAGCCATTCTGCAAACAAAGTACCATTTGTGATAACTCAATCTGAATGAGAAAAGAATAAGGTACAGACACAAACCACAGTACCTCTGATGATCATACACAGTAAAAATGAATATCAGAAAACATACACATGACTCACAACATTGTGGATGTCACTTCTGCGAACTTTTCAAAAACTAAATTTTGTGATTTTATCCATACAAACTCTTAGCTTTAAAAGAAAATCTTACACAAAATTTTAGAATGTAACAGAGACAATCAGGCTATTCAACAGTTAATGGGCACAGCCTGTGTTTCTGTCAGTATAAGCTACTCTTCCATTGATACATGGAATGTCAAGGTTTGTTACAGGGTTAAGGTTACTCAAAGGCATGGTTATTTTATGGCGATCTACATATCAAACAAATTAAACCAAAAGCAGTTAACCAACCAATCCCTCACAGCACAACCCTTTATTAGAAGCTGCTCAAAACAATCCCTTGCCTTTTACAGAAATGAAAGGTCCATTTCTGTGTTCACTAGAACTCACTGCTGGTCCTTCTCCTGACATAGATGAAAAACGTCCACAGTCTCAAAACCTACTTTTTTTAAACTGATCTCAATAGCATCCTCTCACCTACAATTACATCTCACAAGCATTCTCTCTTGTAATATTTTACAACTAAAATTTTATATGCACTACCATCCGCCTTATCCAGAGTTCTCAGTCAAATCATCACCAGTAATAACGGGTGGGTTCATTGAATCACTCTGACCCCCAAGGCAGCATCAATGGGGAGGGAACACACTACATACCCAATGACAAGAAGTTCAAGAATGTGAAATGTGTGTATATCTTGAAATGTACACATATATAAGAGTATCAATATGAGAATATTTTCACAGTCAGTTTTCAACTCGAGCATCATTCACATTGGCAAAATAAAAAGAAAGATATTGGAAATGCGGAATCTCATGGGATTGATACTCATGTCAATATTTACAGAGGTCATCCCATTGTTTTGAGCAACTAGATATGCACAGACCATCAGTCAAAACCTAAGAGTATTGCATTTTGACTGACTTCATTTGTGAATATCTACTCACTGTCAATAACCCATGCTTATGTGAGTTTAAGATATGCCACAACTGTTTATTTTCCCATGAAGTGTTCAATTGCATTTTACTTTTTTACATATTTCTTCTTTCTTTACAGATGTACAACTCCTAATTTTCAGTGAAAATAGAGATGAATAAAACATCTTACATTCTACTAAGTACAATGATGCATGGTGAGAATGGCTTACTGCGAATGTGCCTGATCTGCATTGCAGTCTTGGCCAGGGAAGCCATACATCACAACTCATTAGTCAGGTAACAACTGCCTCCTTTCTTCACCTCATTCAGGTTCAGTGCATACAATTACCTTTTCATGCCATTCAGTACTACAGCTGCCTTTAAAGATGATACAGCATTGGTTAACAACTTACAATCAATCATATGGATATAACCTAAAAGAATTACAGCAGTCTCACCCAGCAGGAGGTGTGAGAACACGGCCTCCAAACACATAGATTGTTCTTTTTGCAACATCCATGGACATCTGGTGATCAAAGATAAGTTGTGGTCCACCCATCATTCCTGTATCTTCTGTTATCAAGGTCCACTTGTTGTTCTCAATGTCATATACATAAAAATCACTCTGAAAAATATGTAAATAACTACAATAGTATGCTATTCACAGCAGTATGTAGTGGACTGAGATAGAACATCACACACATCATATTCAAAATTGTAAACTTGTTGAATATACCCTAAAACAACGTTTGGTAACAGAACTGCCTCAGTACCATATGAAATCATTATACTACTGTGACTTCACATTTTCAGTTAGGCAGTGACAATTCACCCACATGAGATGCAATGGTTACACCACCATGACTCATTCTCTTGGGTCATGTAATGGGATCTCCTTCGTCTGTGTGATGTGTGACAGGACAACTTGAATGCTTACACCCTTCAATTGAAGTTTCCCTACATTTTAATCAAGGAAACCATTCAAAGATCTATTTTCTCCATATGGAAGTGTCACTGAAAGCTGTTTCAAGCATTTCACACATTCCTGATGCGCTCTGCCACTTTTGAAGCAAAACTTAATGCAAAAACATTGCTCTTTCATTAGAAAATGCATATCACACTTAAAATGCACAACAATACATAGTGGATGAGAAGCAATGCGGAGGGTTATGGCTAAAACACTCACTAAACTGTCAGAGAAGATAGCAATACTATGACACCTAGTGGCAGACAGCTGTACTACCTGCAACTCTCAGACCTGACAGGTGAGTCACAGATCTTCTGGATACACCTTTGTAAATGGTTAAAATCTCAGTTTGGTACAACTTATCCTGACTGAAGCAATTCACAGATTTACTCTGTCCATCCACATAAACAGGATTCCAAATACGTTACAACTTATCCCATTATACCATCATTCATAACTATCTCACTGCACTGTATTCAATGTTGTTGTGCCAGTGTGAGCAACATCACACGTAAGAATTATTCCAAGAAAACAGGGAATTTGCTATAAGCTTATTTCCAAGTGTGTACCATTATAAAAGATGTTTCTGAATTTCAAGAACTCAATTTATGCTGCAAAATCTGAATGAAATAGGCAGTTTATAATACTGCAATGGTCATGAGACACAGCCTGAATAAAAACAGCATACAACAGTGGGACATAAGTAAACAAACAAATATCATTTTATATATATATATATATATATTTAT
>Ga0209629_10003841_pt1 | contig 10935 bp, 6 predicted proteins | sample TergutCu122P5_FD_187286 | JGI IMG/M metagenome (GOLD analysis project Ga0209629, IMG submission 187286) | Cubitermes ugandensis P5 segment gut microbial communities from Kakamega Forest, Kenya - Cu122 P5 (SPAdes) (version 2) | ecosystem: Host-associated > Arthropoda: Insects > Digestive system >... | reverse complement strand
TTTTTGCAACTACCTTGTGAATGCATCTGAAATGATACAATGCAATGCAATGCAATGCCAAATGGGAATTTATTAAACATCCTGGTTCTTTCAGCAAAAAGTTCTACAGGCTCATACTTCTTGGTTATTTTTTTTTTTTTTTTTTTTTTTGGGTGATACTCCATGGTACAGGGATCTTGTTGAGAAGTTGACAGTTGTTCAGCATGCCAAGAAATTCCCTCCTTTTATCGAATATAAAGGTTTGTAGCCAGGTCATCCCATTGTCAATACAGTATCTTCAGATTTCAACAAAACTTCGGGGAAGGTTTTAGTTCTTTTCCTTGTAGTTTACTTGTAAGTGGCATTAAAAATTCCATTCATAACAGTCATGGCTGCAATCCAAGCAATTCATGACAGCCTGAACCTAACTGGGTATCAACTGGCACAATACTAGCACCTTACAAAAAAATAATCTAAATATGCCTGATAGAACAAAAGCTGGATTCAGAAAAATAGAACTGCACATCTCAATACATATGCCAACCAGACTACTGTATACCCTAGCTGGAACCACAGACATCAGTCAGACATACAACTTCCCAAACAGCATTCTACTCCAAACTTTTTATTACATGAGAAGCACGAAGTGGACTTCCCATTCCAGATGCCACGTTAACAGATGACTGAGAAGGACCAAATTTCAAACTTCAAAACACACATTTACAGTTTGTTGTCCACACTACCCCAAGACAGAATCTACATAAAAAAGGGCTGTCAGGAGCCCAATAGGTTTACTGTTCTCCACTGTGGCAACAAAAAACAATCATTGAAATCCCATGCAGTAGATTGGTTACAGCAGCACAAGGTACCATCAGACCTAATATATGATCCATATACATAAACACTACATACATGTGTTGTTCTGTTCCTAAACATATCATAAAATTGTAAATTGTAAGCAGCTCCAGGTTTTTTTTTTTTTTAATGAATTTTGATACAAATTCAGACATGTTTAAACTGACATGTGCTTCCTGAATTAACAGTGTGGAACTGTTTCAGCCTTTGAGCCAGTAGCATGCACTCAGTTTCTTCTAAACAAGTTCTTACATGCCTACAGTGTTCTTTACATATTAAATGTGTTACAGAGTTGCACCTGCTTTTGATAAGAGGGGTATTCAAGTTATTAAGGTACAAAACTACTGTACAATATAAGAGTGGCTTATTCTTATAATAAAACAAACGAGATGCACTAATTTCTCAAATTTATTTTTGGAACAGAACTCTACATGTTTCAGACAGGTTTTCTGTCCATCACCAGGAGTCTGGTACTGTATACGCAGCAATAGGTATATGTCATACAGGTTTTGCTGACTGCTTGCTAGTGGAATCAGGATGGAACTATCAGCAGTCAGCAAAACCTGTATGACATATACCTATTGCTGCGTATACAGTACCAGACTCCTGATGATGGACAGAAAACCTGTCTGAAACATGTAGAGTTCTATTCCAAAAATAAATTTGAGAAATTAGTGCATCTTGTTGATTTTATTATAAGAATATATCACAATGCATGGTCCTCTGAATGTCAAAATACGAGCGGCATTTATCAAATAAAATGCCAGATATGCAAACGTCCATATATAGGACAAACTGGACTAAACTGGAACTCTGATATAAACACATTTGCTACATTACATCTAACAACCTTGAATCAGCATATGCCAGCCATATTCTTTAAATAAAATGCCAGATATGCATATGTCCATATATAGGACAGACTGGACTAAACTGGAACTCAGATATAAACACATTTGCTACGTTACATCTAACAACCTTGAATCAGCATATGCCAACCATATTCTTTCCAATATACATTAACACAGACCCACTGTAACTAATATGGCATTATTACAAGTGGCATAAAGGCAGACACAAGAATGTTTTAGAAAACTATTACATTAAATTTTTCCAAAATAATAATATTATCATAAACAAACAAGCACAAAAAAAGATCAAATTTTTAAATTAATTTACAATCTACAACTACAACATGCATACATGTAAAAATAACCCAAGCATTTTGATATGTTCCATATTCATATTCCATGCATTAATTAGATGCATAAAATGTATTAAAGATCAACAAATGCACTTTAATTTTATTGATATACTTTTATTGTATTGGGTTGAGAAATAAGTCATTGCCGTTTATTTTAAATTTGAAAATTGCAGTCAAAAAAAAATGTTTTGGCAAATATATGTCATTCGAAAGCGAAATTTTTCATCTACACGCTAGTGTTTTTGGATTATAGGGTTGATTTCATTTTTGTTTTGTTTTAGGCCTTAAAATGGAATGTCAAGTTGAAAAAAAAGAGCATTTTCGACACTTGCTGCTATTCGCTTTCAATCATGACGGGGAGGATGCGAAAGCCACCAAAGCTGCTCGTGAGATTTGTGCTGTGTATGGAGAAGATGCTATGCCAGAAAGAATGGCTCGATGGTGGTTTTCACGCTTCAAAAACAAAAAATTCAACCTTAAGGACGCGGCACGTTCCGGTCGCCCCGTTCAGTTTGATGAAGATCGGTTGAACCAGCTTCTCCATGAAAATCCGCGTCAATCGACCAGAGAATTGGCTGAACAATTGACGTGTGATCAGAAGACTGTAGTGAACCACCTTCATTTGATGGGAAAAGTCCAAAAACTCGGCGCATGGGTTCCACACGCTTTGAGCCAAAACAACAGACTTCAACGTTCCATGATTGCCGCCGGTTTGCTTGCTCGTCACAGGGCTACTCATGGCCACAAGCAAAGATTTCTTTACCGCATCGTTACCGGCGACGAAAAATGGTGTGTTTACATCAACATGAAGCAGCGAAAAGAATTGCTCCGTCCCAAAAAACAAGCAACACCGCGAGCAAAACAAGAACTTAATCCTTGGAAGACAATGCTGTGTGTGTGGTGGGATTGGGAAGGAATCATTCACTATGAAATTCTTGCGAACAACGAGATGGTCAATGCAGATCTCTACGTTCAACAAATGCATCGACTCAACGAAGCGATTCATCAAAAGCGACCTGATCGACGTTATGGCGTTCTTCTGCAACATTACAACGCTCGTCCTCACATAGCGAATATGACAAAAGCCGCCATCCAAACGCTCAATTGGGAAGTCCTGCCACATCCACCATATTCTCCAGACTTGGCTCCATCGGATTTCCATCTTTTCCGATCGCTCTCCAACAATTTGCGTGGCATTTCGTTCAGTAATGACGTGGAATTGAGAACCTGGTTGGACGAATTCTTCGAGTCAAGACCAGGAGATTTTTATCGCCGAGGCATCGAAAAACTTGTTGAACGTTGGGAAGAAGTCGTAAATAACAATGGAGAATACATTATTCATTAAATTGTTTGTTTTTGGCTAAAAAATAAAGTTTTTTTTAAAATTGTGATAAAAACGGTAATGACTTATTCCTCAACCCAATATTATGGTTACCAACATATTTTGGTGACTCTTGTGTAATTGAAATTTGTATTCCTGTTCTCAAAGAAAACACCCTGAAGATGGCCACAAGTGTGGCTGAAACATGCTGGTGACCATAATACATTAAAAATATATCAATATAATTAATGTGCATTTGTTGGACTCTAATATACTTCATGCATACCCCAAGCATTGTACTCCCTTCCTTCTACCAATGCTTCACACACTAGTCTTCAATGATCTCCCCTGCAGCACACACCATTCTCATCCAACAGGTATGTAATCATACTGACAACTGTTTCACTCAACATGCAGCTGTTTGTATATTATAATCAGAGATTTATACCTATAGCAATGCCATTTTTATTGCAGGGTATATATCAACTATGTGCAACTAACAAACAACAAAAACACACCCAATTTCATTTTTATCAAAAAAGTGAATTTTAACTTTTTGTATAACAATATAATCCAACATTTAATGACCACAGGGAAAGCTTGAGATATTCACTGTAACATTATGTGGTTTTACTTATGCAATTTGGGCAAATGTTATATTTTACCAGTATTCTTTTCAAGAACACTGATGATGGTTGCAAAAGGGAACATAACATATAGGTGAATTTTATTACATGATAAAGCATATTTCATTAGTGCGCATTTGTTGGTTTACTATACAAGTGTAAATATTTTTAATGCATGGATATGGAACACACAAAGTTTACAGTCCACCACTGATACAGTATACGGTAAAAGCTATAATGTTCAAGAAGTTCTGACAGGGTATAATGGTGACAGACAGTCCTGCATCTGTCCAGTCACACAATGACAGACTACTGAGCCTGACACATCGCTGATTAAACTGAAAAGAAGTGGAAGAGATGAAATATGCAATAGCTGAACTGACAAAAATGGAGTATGCATGACAGGAAAAAAGTCTTTCAAATGCCACTTAACACAGGAATACCAGTGCCATCAAAAAATGATGATAAAAAATATTTTAACAGTTGAAGAAATGTGTCTTAAAAATATTCCCTTCCCCACAAAGAGCGAGAGCTTTCTGCCAAAATGTTGTGGAATCAGTAAATTGCAAGTAAATTTCCAGCTTCTATACACATGATTTGGAAATATAAACAGCTTGTGAAAGATAATGTTATATATGTACGTAAAATTATAAAATTATAAAATTATATAGTTGTACACAACTCTCAATTTATTAGAAGAATTTATTTCTAGCTACATGTTTTGGCTCATATACGGAGTCATCTTCAGGCTAGTCTTTAGAGTGGTTTGCATGTACAGTTGTTAGCGCTTTGTAAGTTATGAGAGTTCATATTACAAATAGTAGTTAAAATATTCGTGGTAACTTTATAATATATTTTATATAAAATTACCACAAATATTTTAACTAATATTTGTAATATGAGATCTCATAACTTTCAAAGCACTAACAATTGTTACATGCAAACCACTCTAAAGACTAGCCTGAAGATGGCTCCATATACAGGCTGAAACATGTAGCTAGAAATAAAACTAAGACTTCTAATAAACTGAGAGTTGTGTATGATTATATAATTTTATTTTACATACATATATTGATAAAACACAATGGGGATGTATCACTTTAAAAAAAAGATAAGGTTATTTTTTTCTTCACCTGATCCTACACTTTTAAGATCTTCATCTCCAGTTTTATTGTACTGATATCAGTAGAGTATCTCAGTTAACTCATCCATCCAACCACCATCAGTGTCTGGCAATTACAATCTGCAAACCATGCAAGCAAAGCTGCTTCTTCAGTGAGTGCACTGTATGTTCTCGCCCATCACAAACGAGACCCTTGAAAACATTTTTGAACATAATGTTTTCAAACTGTTACTTGAAGTTATCAACAGACAGACCAATCCGAGTGACCATCGCAAAACCAGTGAAACCATTACATTTTAGTAGATCAATTACGAGTCCTATTACAACATTGCCTTATGGCTTGACAGCCAAGCAAGCTTTTCCAGGAACTGAAATGTATTTGCAAACCAGGGGAATGTGTAATGTTATGTGATTTTGCCAAGAATTATTCCTTTGTTTGTGAGACAAAATTTATGTACCACCCACACAATGCTGAACCATCAATTCACCCCCCTTGCCATTTCCTTTAAAGTATGTATTTCTGATGTTGTCACTCATGAAAATTTGGCAGTTATTTCAGACTACCTAAAACACATTAATCTTTTCCAGTAATAATCAGTGACTTTTCTTTAAAGGAAACAAAAATCAGCCAATGAAGACAATGATCTGTGTGTACAATGGTTCTGCAGCTGGATATAAAACACGGAAATTTGGCAGTTATTTCAGACTGCTGAACCCAATGTCATATTTTCTAGTGATATTCAGCGACTTTCCTTAAAACGCAACATATGTCAGCGAACGAAGAAAATTATCTGTTTGTATGATGGTTCTACAGTTCAATATACAACATGGAAACAATTTCTCAACCTCACATTACACCAGAAGGACTCGTGAGTGCCAGCAGAGTGGCCACTTCCCATGGGAATGGCACGCGCGAAAGTCCAGAAGTGTTGAAGACTTGCAACACAAGCCATTCAGCAATGACCTGAGCAGACAAAATTATTATCTGCAGCAGCCTTTCAACACAACATATTTTGGTTTAAAATGAATGTTAACCTTGTAAGAAAAGAAAAAGTACCAAGAGGAATAAAAACTGGCATTTGAGTTTAATGACAGCCAGGTCGATGTGTGGAACACAGAAACTATTCCAGGTAATTCAAAAAGAAGGAAACATTTCTACCTGTTTATAGTGATGTCACTGGTGACCCTAAAATGTTGTGATGTCTACCAGCAGTTCTGAAAACTTTCATGGATTGCTTGAACAGATGATCTATGCTAAATGTAAAAGTTTCCCTTAAGGACTAATTTTGAGCCCACTTTCCTTGGTATATGTATGTGTGTGTGTATAAGAGGGAGAAAGAGTGTGTGAGTGTGTGTGCTTGCACACACATTTCAACTTTTCATACAACTCATTGTTATTCAAGAAACTTGGAATGAACATTATGCCACCAATGGATGCTCCAAAGCCACACCTTCTTATTTCTTACAAGCAATAACAACATGGTACATGCACAAACTTATGCAAGCACAAGTGATATGACTGCCATTTACCTGAGGGAAATAAACAACTTTTTTTAAGGACAACACTTAATCAAATGCAATATAACAGCACAGTGGCAATGTGAAAATTTTGTTTAAGATGCAGTTTCAAGGCAAAAATTATGAATAACTGAAGAAGAGCATGTGAAGTTTGGCACTGCGACAATATAAACCCACATACACTTTATACACTATCTGAAATACTTTGTTAAGTCAGAAGTTCTGAACATGGCATTGATGCAAAACTTTGAGGCTATATGCTATAAGATTAATGTGTATATAATCTGTAATTAAGCAGCACAAGCTTTACAAAAATAAAATTAAATAACAACAATAATAATAACAGACACACAATCATGCAATAATAAACTAGGTTAACCCTGATTTTTAAGGAAATGAAGACGTTTAACACATACCTAAGTGGTGACTGAAGCATAGACACATTAATCTTTATTCTGCCATGGTGGGTATTTAAATTTTAGCCCATGGTTTATGAAAAACATATTATTTAAACAGACATGATGAAATTATGAAATAAATGGCATGTTGTGAAAAAAAAAGAACAAGAGATTATGCAGCATGTCTTAAAAATGCAATAACAATCCTTGTTGCCTAAATACATAAATGAATTTTCAGGGGTGTTTTCCATGCGCATCCACATATGTCAGTGTGCATCTTCTTAAAAGTTAAAATTCTTACCATGTACAGAGTGAGCCAAAAAGAAGTACCACATTTCAAAAGGTCACTGCCCGAGGTAGGGGTGGCCGAGAGGGTTGGGGTAGAGGTCCCATGTTAGGTCATCACCTGTAGTTTTCAGTCGGCAACATGCCATGGTCCGGTGAGTACCGTGCTTTCGTTGTCAAAGCGTTCTTTAAAAACAAATCAATCACTGCTACGCAACGCGCCTGCCAAATGCACTTCCGCATTCCTCCTAACGGTGACATCCCAACTCGGAAAACAATTTAGACAGACGGGTTCAACGTTAAACAGCGCAGGATCTCACTGAGAGAGATTGGGAGAGCTGAAGAGAGTTGTGCGTGCACATTCTTCAAACTGTTCATCGAGATGCCGTCCTCATGTGCAGTGACGAGGCACATTTTCATTTGAATAGCTGTGTAAATAAGCAGAACTTTTGCTATTGGAGTGAAACCAACCCTCAGCAAGTTCACAAGAGACCTATGCACAGTGCGTGGGTTACAGTTTGGTGCGCCATGCAGAATTTGGCATTGTGGGCCCATACTTTCTTGAGGAGGGGGGAATAACGGTTACCGTCATTTCAGACCATTACAATAAAATGTTAGAAAACTTTTTGCGGCCCCAACTGGAAGAAATGGATGTGGCGGATGCCTGGTTTCAGCAGGATGCAGCAACAGCTCATACGGCGCGGAGATCCATGCAAGTTTTGCGGGAAATGTTTCCAGGGAAGCTGATTTCCCTGCGCGGCAATGTTGGGTGGCCAGCGCATTTGCCTGATCTCGCTCCCTGCGATTTCCTCTTGTGGGGCTATCCCAAATCAAAGGTGTACACACACCGATCTGAAAACCTTCAAGCCCTCAAGGCTGCTACTCATCGGGAAATCGTTGCTATTCCCCCTGCAATGACCGAATGAGTCATGCGAGCATTCAGAAATTGTCTCGAGGAGTGTATCGCTAATGATGGTCACCACCATGGAGATATCATTTTTAAAACAAGAGGACAAAAACTATTTTATATATCCTTTCTTGTGTTACAATGAAATCTTTGTATCTTTTACCATTTTTATAGAATAAACGTTTGAAATGTGGTACTTCTTTTTGGCTCACCCTGTACTAAGAAATCCATGACCCCTATTGCAGTATACCATGTTAGATGTCAGTGTCATTACTATTACTATGGTAAATACAGGCAAGTCTCTTTTATGCGATCTCCATTTGCACAATTTTGCTTTAATGCGACTGAACATTTTACACAACTTTTTGAATTTACGTGATACTGTTTGGTTTAGAGCAATTTGGCATAGACACATGATAATATTTGGTTTTAACGTGATTTGGCATAGACAAAATGCGACCACACTTGTCCTGTGTTGGAGGCTAGCAGAAAGGGTTGTCACTGTCATTCCATCAGTCACGTGTATGGACTGATTACATTGGTGACATAAGCATGCAGCGAGTGTAGTTCCTGCTTCATCAACATTGGCTTTTGGTAAGAAATTAAATGAGAAATGTAATCTACTTAACCTAGTGCAATCCAAGTGAAAAATCACTGACAGACTATCCGTACTGAAGAGAAATTAGATGTAATAAGCCAACCTGAAAAAGGTGAAAGAATTGTTGACATATGCTGTAATGTTAGATTCGTTCACATTAGCATATGCAGAGTTCATGATAATGCTGGCAGAACTACCAAATGTGCTAAGTCAGAAACTAAACTGTTAGTGTGGCAAGACTACCACAGTCCTATCAGAATGAACTATACCAAAAACTATGGAAGTGTCTCTTACATTTTTATTGCATCAGAAATAAGTAAATATACTGTGTAGAAGTGTGTGTGTGTGTGTGTATACACATGTATATTATAAATATAGTAGACCTATACTATATAGGTCCATAGGTTCACTAGAGGTACACTATATAGGATAAGACTGTCAATCCCCTAACCCCTAGGAAATGCACCGTTTTAAATGGGAATTTTGTGTTCGATTTCCTCTACATTTTTCCGGAATATATCCCTGGTGTACAATGAGACCTGCCTGTAATTGCATCAGCATTTTTCCAAAATCACTCCACACCACACAGTCCTTCTTGAGTGGTTAACAGCCATTAAGCTAGTTAACAAACTCCCTGTCTTTTTTGGAACCCAAAGGTTTACTACCATATTACAAGAATTTACCAGCTCCCCCAAGCATCTGTTCAACTCTGAGGTCCCGTGTAATATTTTGTAACAGACTACTTTTTTACAGCAAACAACTTAGATGTATGACCAGCCCTTGTCAGCCATCCACAACAGCTTATTTAACATGTTCTGAAACTTAAGCCACAAAAGAAGTTGAACAAATCAAAATGATCAATTTTCACATATTTGAACAGTAAAACAGCATGCTGTGGTGGAGTAAGGTAGGGCAATTACTTGACTAAATATACTATGTGTATATACATAAATGTATGCATGCATGTACATTACTAAAATGATCTCCCAAGATGAGGATATTAAACAGACAGAACTGGCTCTGGTCAGAACCAAATGGTGGGGCTACATGATGATTGCAAGCTCCTAGATTCCATGAACAGACAAACAAGTTCAAAATACGTGGCCACAGCAAATAAAGCTTGACATAAAATTCATCACCTGCAGACATATGATCTAGTCATACAATGTTACCCAACCCTTGCTAACTAGATTGCTTTCTCTGTTGGAAGAAAAAGAAAAAAAATTGAATATGAAGTTAAGTGTACCATGTTGCCACACTTTGTAGAATGCATCTTTGGCAGTATAGATATGGCAACAACCAGTAATCAGCCAAGCTTAATATTGTGACCACAGTCATAAATGTACAGGCAAGATGCTAGCAGACACTTAGACAGTCGGTTAATTTCTGAGTGAATATGCAGAATATTTAGATAACATGTCTCTAAATAGCTCTCTCTTCTCTAAAATTTTCTTTTTTTTTAATGGGAAACTGCTACGTAACATAACACTGTCAACAAGTAATGAGATTTAACAGTAAACAAAATTCAGAATATGCAACAAAACTAGTTCAACGCACAGTGTACACTTCTTACACAAATTACAACTACTATAATGGCATCCATGTCATAACAAGCAGCTAATTGACAGAAAACCTGATGATGGCCATATATGGCCGAAACATGTTGTTTTGATTTAACTCTTTAGAATATACATCCTTTCTATATCATACGAGTTGTGTTTTTGACTACCCTCCCACCTATCTACTAAGCAGCTACATGAGGCAACCTGGACAGCATTATGACAGACTACCATTATTAAGTCTTGACTCCCAAACCACATCACAACCATGATCAATTAATTTTACTTATGATAATTTTAAAAATGTTGTAATGTAAGTGACAGAGAAAAACATAATGGCAGTGAAATGAAAACAGTATAAGCAGGGGTATTAACACTGATGATAACTGCGTATGTGTTAAAATCTGCATGTGAAGACAATGTTATGTGACAACCTTGTGTTGAACAATGTGCAGGAGAGGTTAACTGGTTTTACGAGGGCTGTTTTTTTTCAACCTCCGATCGTGCTTCTAAGGAAGTACGAAATACGCGGGAGCCAGATCTGCACGTCACGTGATTGCGC
>Ga0209629_10003840_pt1 | contig 10935 bp, 8 predicted proteins | sample TergutCu122P5_FD_187286 | JGI IMG/M metagenome (GOLD analysis project Ga0209629, IMG submission 187286) | Cubitermes ugandensis P5 segment gut microbial communities from Kakamega Forest, Kenya - Cu122 P5 (SPAdes) (version 2) | ecosystem: Host-associated > Arthropoda: Insects > Digestive system >... | reverse complement strand
GCTGGCCGAGGCGCTGCTGCGCCAGGCCGGCGCCATCAGCGTGGCTGGCAGCGTGGAGCGCGGCAGCACGGTCAGCGACCATGACCCGATGGAGATCAAGGCGCAGCACTCGCTGCAGTCGTCGGTCATGCACGCCAGCCACGGCGAGTGCCGCATCCACCTGATCGACACCCCCGGCGCGCTGAACTTTCTCGGCCAGAGCCTGCCCACGCTGGAAGCGGTGGAAACCGCCGCCATCGTCATCAACGCCGCCACCGGCATCGAGCCGATGGCGCGCCGCATGATGGATTACGCGGCGCAAAGGCAACTAGACCGCCTCATCATCGTCAACAAAATCGACGCCGAGGACGTGAACCTGCCCGCGCTGCTGGCCGAGATTCAGGCCGAATTCGGCAAGCAATGCCTGCCGCTGAATCTGCCGGACGCGGGCGCCAGCAAGGTCGTGGACTGTTTTTACAACCGCGAGGGCCACAGCGACTTCGGCGCGGTGGCCGACGCGCACCGTGCGCTGGTGGAGCAGGTAGTGGAGGTGGACGCCGCCTTTGTCGACCGCTACCTCAACGACGGCGACGTGGACGCCGCCGAACTGCACGCGCCGCTGGAACAGGCGCTGCGCGAAGGGCACCTGATTCCCGTGTGCTTTGTCTCCGCGCGCACCGGCGCGGGCGTGGCGGAACTGCTGGACATCATCGCCAAACTGTTGCCCAATCCGACCGAAGGCAATCCGCCCGATTTTCTGAATGGCGAGGGCGAAGCCGCCACGCTGATGCACGCCCAGCCCGACCCGGCGGCGCATGTGCTGGCGCATGTGTTCAAGATCAGCATCGACCCCTTCGTCGGCAAACTCGGCTTCGTGCGCGTGCACCAGGGCACCATCACGCCCGGCTCGCAGTTGTACGTCGGCGATGGCCGCAAGCCCTTCAAGGTCGGCCACCTGTACTTTCAGCAGGGCAAAAACCACGTCGAAACACCCAGCGCCGGACCGGGCGACATTTGCGTCATCGGCAAGATTGATGAGTTGCATTTCGACGCCGTGCTGCACGACGCCGCCGAGGACGACCACATCCACCTCAAACCTTTGCCTTTCCCGGTGCCGGTGCATGGCATCGCCATCGCCCCCAAGCGGCGCGGTGACGAACAGCGCATGTGGGAAATCGTTGGCAAACTGGTCGCCGAAGACCCCTGCCTGAAGCTGGAGCACGTCGCGCAAACCAACGAAAGCATCGTCTATGGCTTGGGCGAGTTGCACCTGCGCGCGCTGCTGGAGCGGCTGCGCGAGGTCTACAAGTTCGAGGTCGAAACCCGCCCGCCGCGCATCGCCTACCGCGAAACCATCACCCAAAACGCTGCCGCCCAGTACCGCCACAAAAAGCAAAGCGGCGGCGCCGGCCAGTTCGGCGAAGTGCATTTGCGCATCGAGCCGCTGCCGCGCGGCACGGGCTTTGAGTTTGTCGATCAGGTCAAGGGCGGCACCATCCCCACCCAATTCATGCCCGCGGTGGAAAAAGGCGTGCGCGAGGTGTTGACCGAAGGCGTGATCGCCGGCTACCCGGTACAAGACATGCGCGTCATCGTGTACGACGGCAAACACCACCCGGTCGACAGCAAGGAAATCGCCTTCGTCACCGCCGGCAAAAAAGCCTTCCAGGCCGCCATCCGCGACGCCCGCCCGGTGGTGCTGGAGCCCATCGCGCGCATTCAGATCACCGCTCCCGAAAGCGCGATGGGCGCCATCACGGGCGACCTCTCATCGCGCCGCGGCATGGTCAGCGGCACTGACAGCGCCCGGCTGGGCAGCGTCACCGTCACTGGCCAGGCGCCCATTGCGGAGCTTGCCGACTACCAAAACCGCCTCAACGCCATGACCGCCGGCCAAGGCAGTTACGCCTTGTCCCTGTCCCACTACGAAGTGGCGCCGCCAAACGTGCAGCAGCAATTGATGAGCCAGCACAAGGTGCAGGATGAGGAGTGACGCGGGCCTTTCGTCAAAACCAGCGTTTTTTCCGTGACGTGTTGAGCAGGGCGCGATGGCCGTAAATCTCATGCGGCGTCGCGAAAAGGGTTTTCCACGGCGAGCCGGCCGAAGCGTTGTCCAGGCTGCCCGTCTTCGGTTACCAGCACGTCGGCCTTGGCGCGTAGCGCGGCTTCGAGGCTCAGGGCGTCCCACCATTGCAGGCGGTGCTTGCGAGCCAGTTCAGCGGCGGCGAGCACGCTTTGGGCGCTTGTGTCCATGACCTCGAAGGCGCTCAACTGGGCCAATTGGCGCGCGGCTTCGGCGGCACTCAGCGGCTGCTGGAATTTGCGCGTGGTGACGTGGTAGAACTCTTGCAGCACCTGCGCACTGAGCACGATTTTGCCTTCACGCCCAGCGCGGGCAAAACGTTCGATGGCTGCGTTCTGACGCACCGGATCGTTCGCGTCCACCGCATAGGCCAGTACGTTGGTATCGAAGAAGGTTTTCACGGCGCGGGCGTGTCGACGCGGGCGGACGGATAGGCGCGGTCGTGCGCATCCGCGCGGTTCCACGCAACACCCCGGCTGCTGGCCTTGCTGCTCCGGGCCGCGGCAATGAAGTCCTGCACCGCCTGTTGCTGGCGGTTTTCTTCTTCGGCATAAGCTGTCAGGAATTCGCGGATGCGGGCGCTGAGCGAAGTGCCTTCCTGAATGGCGCGTACCCGCGCCTTGCGAATCAACTGCTCGTCAACGGAAATGGTCAGGTTGGCCATGGGGTACTCCCAGGAGATACGGGAACCGGTGTAGCCCGTGAACTCGTGCAGCGCCGCCGGGCGTTATCATTTAATGTTTCACATCAGTAATTTGACACCCCCCAGCCGGAGCCTTTGGATGACCTTGAAATTCACCCCCGACCACGAATGGATTCAGATCGAAGGCGGCGTCGCCACGGTCGGCATCACGGCCCATGCGCAAGACGCGCTGGGCGATTTGGTCTATGTCGATTTGCCCGAGGTGGGCAAGACCTATGCGCAAAAGGATGTCGCGGGCGTGGTCGAGTCGGTCAAGGCCGCCGCCGACATTTACATGCCGGTCAGCGGCGAGGTCACCGCCGTCAACGAAGACCTGCGCGCCGATCCGCAACTGGCCAACAGCGACCCGCAGGGCAAGGGGTGGTTCTTCAAACTGAAACTGACCGATCCGGCGCAGCTCGATGCACTGCTCGACCAGGCCGCTTACGACGCGCTGCTCTAACAAAATAAACTTACATGACCGTACCGCATATTTTTGCCGACCGTCACATCGGCTTTACGCCCGAGGAGGAAGGACGGATGCTGGCGGTAATCGGCCAGCCCACGCGCCAGGCGCTGATCGACGCGGTGGTGCCCGCCGCCATCCGCCGCCAAGCCGCGCTGGATTTGCCCGCGCCCGCCAGCGAAGAGCAGGCGCTGGCCGAACTCAAAGCCATCGCGGGCTGCAACAAGCTGCTCAAGAGCTTTATCGGCCAAGGCTATTACGGCTGCCACACGCCTGCCGTGATTGCCCGCAACGTGCTGGAAAACCCGGCCTGGTACACCGCCTACACGCCCTACCAGGCGGAAATCAGCCAAGGGCGGCTGGAGGCGCTGCTCAATTTTCAAACCGTGGTGGCCGATCTGACCGGGCTGCCGGTGGCCAACGCCTCGCTGCTCGACGAGGCGAGCGCCGCCGCCGAAGCCATGACGCTGGCGCGCCGCGCCGTCAAGGTCCAAGGTTCGACCATTTTGGTGCTGGCCGACACGCATCCGCAGACCATCGCGGTGATGCGCACGCGCGCCGCGCCGCTGGGCTTGCGCGTCAAACTGGTGCCGCCGGGCCAGCCATGGCAGCAGGCGCTGGCCGGTGACGATTACTTTGCCGCGCTGGCGCAATATCCCGCCAGCAGCGGCTGGATCGCCGACTGGCGCGAAACCGCTGCCGCCGTTCACGCCAAGCAAGCCGCTTTCATCGTTGCCACCGACCTGCTGGCGCTCACACTGCTCAAGCCGCCCGGCGCAATGGGCGCGGATATTGCCATTGGCAGCAGCCAGCGCTTTGGGCTGCCGATGGGCGCGGGCGGGCCGCACGCGGCTTTCATGGCCTGCCGCGACGACTTCAAACGTTCCATGCCCGGGCGGCTGGTGGGCGTGAGCGTGGACGCGCACGGCAACCCGGCCTGTCGCCTGGCGCTGCAAACGCGCGAGCAACACATTCGGCGCGAAAAAGCCACCAGCAACATCTGCACCGCGCAGGCGCTGCCCGCCATCATCGCCGGGCTGTATGCGGCCTATCACGGCCCGCAGGGGCTGGCCGCCATCGCACGCCGCGTGGCGCGCCTGACCGAGATCCTGCAACTTGGGCTGATCCAGCTGGGTTACGAAACCGGCGTTTCGCCGCAGGCTGCGGCGGTCTTCGACACGCTGGCGGTGGTTGCCGGCACGGCGACCGACGAGATCGCCGGCCGCGCGGTCCGTCATGGCGCCAACCTGCGCAAACTATCCGAGCGGGTGCTGTGCGTCTCGCTCGACGAAACCCATACACGGGAAGACGTGGAACTGCTTTGGCGCATCTTCGGACAAGGCAAGCGCCAGCCCGATTTCGCAGCGCTGGAGGTTAGCGTGCCAGCGGACGGATTGGGCCTGATACCTCCGGCGCTGCGCCGCGAAACCTCCTTTCTGACCCATCCGGTATTCAACACGCACCACAGCGAAACCGCCATGCTGCGCTACATCCGGCGCTTGTCGGACAAGGATTTGGCGCTCGACCGCGGCATGATCCCGCTGGGCAGCTGCACCATGAAGCTCAACGCCACCAGCGAAATGCTGCCCATCACCTGGCCGGAATTTGCGCTCCCGCATCCCTACGCTCCGGCGGCCCAGCTGGCCGGCTACGGCGAATTGGCCGGCCAGCTGCGGCAGTGGCTGGCCAACATCACCGGCTATGCCGACGTGAGCCTGCAACCCAACGCCGGATCGCAGGGCGAATACGCCGGCCTGCTGGCCATTCGCGCCTGGCACGCCGCGCGCGGGCAAGCCGGGCGCAACATCTGCTTGATTCCCGAAAGCGCGCACGGCACCAACCCGGCCAGCGCGCACATGGCGGGGCTGGAAGTGGCTCCCGTCAAATGCGACGCCCAAGGCAACGTCGATCTGGACGACCTAACCGCCAAGTGCCGTCAGCACGCCGACCGGCTGGCCTGCATCATGCTCACCTACCCCAGCACGCACGGCGTGTTCGAGGCGCACATCAAGGAACTGTGCGACATCGTTCGCCAGCACGGCGGTCGTGTCTATCTCGACGGCGCCAACATGAACGCGCTGGTCGGCCTGGCCGAGCCGGGCAGCTTTGGCGGCGACGTAAGCCACATCAACCTGCACAAGACTTTTTGTATTCCGCACGGCGGCGGTGGCCCCGGTGTCGGGCCGGTCTGCGTGGCCGAAGATTTGCGCGCCTATTTGCCCGGCCCGGCTGTGCCCGATCAAACGCCGAGCGGTAACCTCCACGTTGGGCAGGTTGCCGCCGCGCCGCTGGGCAATGCCTCGGTGCTGCCCATCAGTTGGATGTACATCCGCATGATGGGCGCGCCGGGCCTGACGCGCGCGACCGAAGCCGCGATTCTGGCCGCCAACTACGTCAGCCGCCGTTTGGCCTCGCACTACCCCACGCTTTACGCCGGCGCGGGCGGTTACGTGGCGCACGAATGCATCCTGGATCTGCGCGCTCTCAAGGAAACCAGCGGCATCACCGCCGAAGACGTCGCCAAACGCCTGGCCGACTACGGCCTGCACGCGCCCACCCTGAGTTTTCCGGTGGCCGGTACGCTGATGGTCGAGCCCACCGAAAGCGAGCCGCTGGCTGAACTCGACCGTTTCTGCGACGCCATGATCGCCATCCGCGAGGAAATCCGCCGCGTCGAAATCGGCGACTGGCCGCGCGAGGACAACCCGCTCAAAAACGCCCCGCACACCGCCGCGCACCTGCTGGAGCACGATTGGCCCCACCCCTACCCGCGCGCCACCGGCGCGGCACTGGCGCACGCGCCCTTGGGCGGTGGCAAATACTGGCCTCCGGTCGCCCGCATCGACAATGTGCAGGGCGACCGGAATTTGATTTGCGTGCGGGCACTAACACAAAATTTGTAGCGCCTACCCCACGCCGGAGCTACCGGACGAGCTATTAAACTGGTAGCGCTATAAAAAATTGAGCTATACTGCAAGCCTGCACCGGGGATTCGGTCAGGCTGGGTGGTGTGTGAGTCTGAGCCGAAAGCGCCGGGTGGACTGCCAGCCTGAGGAGTAGCACCCATGAGTTCCAAGGAAAACGCCGCAACCGGTCGACTGCTGGCCTTGCTGGAGGCGCGCTACGCCATTCGCGTGCTGTGGGCGTTGCGCGATGGGCACCCGCAAACTTTTCGCTTGCTGCAAGACAGCGTGGGCGGCATCACCCCCAACACGCTCAACACCCGCCTGAAGGAACTGCGCGCGGCCAGCGTGATGACGCACGGCGCCGACGGCTATACCCTGACCCCGATGGGCGCGGACCTGGTCAAGCGCCTGTCGGATCTGCAAGCCTTTGCGACCCGATGGGTGGCCGCGCAGAGCAAGAAAAAGTAAATTTCTCTCCGGGTTGGCCGGAGGATGTGGATTCAGCGTTGCCTTGAAAAAGGCTCCCCTTGCCCCATGTGTGAGCGAAAGGTTTTTCAAATCCAATCCGTCTCCAATGAGCCATCACCACGCTTCCCATCCCCGTCACGGCCAGCCGCATGGACAAACGGAGGCTGCGCCTTTCTCTCCCTCCGATTCGGCTTCTGACACGCCTCAAGCGCAAGCAATCGCTGATCAGGCCGATGCTGCCGCGCAGCCGGAAAACGCCGGCGCCGACTTCGAGGCGCTCAAACTTCAGGTTGCCGAGCTGACCGATCAGGTTCTGCGCGCGCAGGCCGAAGCGCAAAACACCCGCCGCCGGGCGGAGGAAGAAATCGCCAAAAGCCGCAAGTTCGCCGTCGAATCGTTCGCTGAAAGCCTGCTGCCGGTGCTCGACAGTCTGGATGCCGCGCTTGCGGTTGACGGCGCGACCGCAGCGCAACTGCGCGAAGGAACCGAGGCCATGCTCAAGCAACTGCTCTCGGCGCTGGAGCGCAACAAAGTCACCGCGATCGCGCCGGCGCTGGGCAGCAAGTTCGACCCGGCGCAGCAGCACGCCATCAGCATGGTGCCGGTCGAGCAGGAGCCGGGCACTGTCGCCAGCGTGCTGCAAAAAGGGTACCTGATCGCCGATCGCGTGTTGCGCCCGGCCCTGGTAACGGTGGCGGCGCCCAAGTAACCGGGCGAACCATTTGAGAAACATGAACAGGCTCCGAGAACCTGTTCGTGGGCGTTTCTCGCTTTATTGCCAATACCCGAGATACCGCCGGGTATTTCCACGCGCGCGCCAACGGGCTCGGGCTTATTCGGCGCGCCCTTGAAAAAGCCACCCGCATCCTCAGTTTCAAACCAGTTCAACTTTTTTCACGGATTCACGGAGCAATACAAAATGGCAAAAATCATCGGCATCGACCTGGGCACCACCAATTCCTGCGTCGCTATTTTGGAAGGTACTGCTTCCAAGGTAATCGAGAACTCGGAGGGCGGGCGCACCACGCCGTCGGTGGTCGCGTATCAAGAAGACGGCGAGGTGCTGGTAGGCGCTTCGGCCAAGCGTCAGGCGGTAACCAACCCGAGAAACACGCTGTACGCGGTCAAGCGGCTGATTGGCCGCAAATTTGACGAGAAGGAAGTGCAAAAAGACATCAACCTGATGCCTTTTGCCATCGTCAAAGCCGACAACGGCGATGCTTGGGTGGACGTGCGCGGCAAAAAACTGGCGCCGCCGCAAGTCAGCGCCGAAGTGCTGCGCAAGATGAAGAAAACCGCCGAGGATTACCTGGGCGAGACCGTGACCGAGGCGGTGATTACCGTGCCGGCCTACTTCAACGACAGCCAGCGCCAAGCCACCAAGGACGCAGGCCGCATCGCCGGGCTGGACGTCAAGCGCATCATCAACGAGCCGACGGCTGCGGCGCTGGCCTTCGGCATGGACAAGCAGACCAAGGGCGACCGCAAGATTGCCGTGTACGACCTGGGCGGCGGCACGTTCGACATCTCCATCATCGAAATCGCCGATGTCGATGGCGAAAAGCAGTTCGAGGTGCTCTCCACCAACGGCGACACCTTCCTGGGCGGCGAAGACTTCGACCAGCGCATCATCGACTACATCATCGGCGAATTCAAGAAAGAGCAGGGCGTCGATCTGGCCAAGGACGTGCTGGCGCTGCAACGCCTGAAAGAGGCCGCCGAGAAAGCCAAGATCGAACTCTCGTCAAGCCAGGCCACCGACATCAACCTGCCCTACGTCACTGCCGACGCCAGCGGCCCCAAACACCTGAACATCAAGCTCACCCGCGCCAAGCTGGAAAGCCTGGTGGAAGACCTGATCGAGCGCTCCATCGAACCGTGCCGCATCGCCATCAAGGACGCGGGCGTATCGGTCGGTGAGATCAACGACGTGATCCTGGTTGGCGGCATGACCCGTATGCCCAAGGTGCAGGACAAGGTCAAGGAGTTCTTCGGCAAGGAACCGCGCAAGGACGTCAACCCCGACGAAGCCGTCGCCGTGGGCGCGGCCATTCAAGGCCAGGTTCTGAGCGGCGACCGCAAGGACGTGCTGCTGCTGGACGTGACGCCGCTGTCGCTGGGCATCGAGACGCTGGGCGGCGTGATGACCAAGATGATCGCCAAGAACACCACCATCCCGACCAAGTTCGCGCAGACCTTTTCCACCGCCGACGACAACCAGCCCGCCGTGACCATCAAGGTCTATCAGGGCGAGCGTGAACTGGTCAGCGGCAACAAGTCGCTGGGCGAATTCAATTTGGAAGGCATCGCACCGGCGCCGCGCGGTATGCCGCAAATCGAGGTGACCTTCGACATCGACGCCAACGGCATCCTGCACGTCAGCGCCAAGGACAAGGGCACCGGCAAGGAAAACAAGATCACCATCAAGGCCAACTCCGGCCTGTCGGAAGCCGAGATTCAGCAGATGGTCAAGGATGCGGAACTCAACGCCGCCGAGGACCACAAAAAGCTGGAACTGGTGCAGGCCCGCAATCAGGGTGACGCCTTGGTGCACAGCACGCGCAAATCGCTGGGCGAGTACGGCGACAAGATCGACGCGGGCGACAAGGAAAAGATCGAGGCCGCCATCAAGGAGCTGGAAGAAGCCCTCAAGGGCGAGGACAAGGCTGCCATCGAAGCCAAGACCGAGACTTTGATGACCGCCAGCCAAAAGCTCGGCGAAAAAGTCTATGCCGAAGCGCAAGCCCAGGCCCAGGCGCAACAAGCCGCCGCCGGCGCGGCCGGAGCCGATGCGCCAGGCCAAGCCAAGCCCGGCGACGATAATGTGGTCGATGCCGAAGTCAAGGAAGTCAAGAAGGACTGAGGCACGATCCGACCATAACAAAGCCGCGCAGTAATGCTTACCGCGTTACTGCGCGGCTTTCGTGTTGAGCGCAGTACGAAAATTTGCAGATACCCCGATGGCAACCAAGCGCGATTTTTACGAGGTTCTGGGCGTTGCCCGAAACGCTTCGGACGACGATATCAAAAAGGCCTATCGCAAGCTGGCCATGAAGCATCACCCGGACCGCAATCCGGACGACAAAGCCGCCGAGGACAAGTTCAAGGAGGCCAAGGAAGCCTACGAAATTCTCTCCGACGCGCGAAAGCGCGCGGCCTACGACCAGCACGGCCACGCCGGCGTGGACCCCAACATGCGCGGCGGTTTCGGCGCGGGCGCTGAAGGGTTTGGCGGCTTTGCCGAGGCATTTGGCGACATCTTCGGTGATCTGTTTGGCGGCGGCGGGGCGCGGGCAGGCGGCGGGCGGCAGCGTTACCGCGGCGCGGACCTGAACTATGCGATGGAAATCACGCTGGAAGAAGCAGCTCACGGCAAGGATGCGCAAATCCGTATTCCGAGCTGGAAAAACTGCGACGCCTGCCAAGGCAGCGGCGCCAAGCCCGGCACGCAGGCCACCACCTGCCCCACCTGTCACGGTGCCGGCGCGGTGCAAATCAGCCAAGGGTTTTTCCGCGTGCAACAAACCTGTCCGCACTGCCGCGGCAGCGGCAAGATCATCCCCGAACCTTGCACGACCTGCCATGGAGCGGGCAAGGTCAAGGTGCAAAAAGACCTGACCATCAAAATCCCCGCCGGCATCGGCGAAGGCATGCGCATTCGTTCAGCGGGTAATGGAGAACCGGGCACCAATGGCAGTCAGCCGGGCGACCTCTACATTGAAATCCACATCAAAAAACACCCCATCTTCGAGCGCGACGGCGACGATCTGCACTGCGTGGCGCCTATCAGTTTTGCCCGCGCCGCGCTGGGCGGCGAAATCGAAGTGCCGACCCTGAACGGCAAGGCAACCATTGAAATCCCCGAAGGAACCCAGGCCGGCAAGCAATTTCGCCTGCGCGGCAATGGCATCAAGGGTGTGCGATCGAGCTACCCTGGCGACCTGTATTGCCACATCGCCATCGAAACCCCGGTCAAGCTCACCGAACACCAGAAAAAGCTGCTCATGGAATTCGACGACTCGATCCAGAAAAACGGCGGCAAACACTCGCCCAGCACCGAAAGCTGGACCGACAAACTCAAGGGCTTTTTTGGGGTGGATGGGTAAACGTTCCGCCCTTTCTTGGCGCAACACGCTGCGCTCCAGGTTGATGGCTGGGGCGCGGGCATGAAAAAACCACCCGAAGGTGGCTTTCATTGCGAATCAAATACACGCAAAACACATATGGCGGAGCGGACGGGACTCGAACCCGCGACCCCCGGCGTGACAGGCCGGTATTCTAACCGACTGAACTACCGCTCCGCGTCGGTGTGACGTTTGCTTCTTGCGAAGCCAAGTGCCACAAAACTTGG
>Ga0209629_10003837_pt1 | contig 10937 bp, 10 predicted proteins | sample TergutCu122P5_FD_187286 | JGI IMG/M metagenome (GOLD analysis project Ga0209629, IMG submission 187286) | Cubitermes ugandensis P5 segment gut microbial communities from Kakamega Forest, Kenya - Cu122 P5 (SPAdes) (version 2) | ecosystem: Host-associated > Arthropoda: Insects > Digestive system... | reverse complement strand
CCGTCGGTGCCGAGGACTGTGAGGGTGATGAGGCCGCCGGAGTCGGCGTCGGCGGGGTGAGCAGGCCGATCTGGGAGAGGAACCCGGACAGGACGCTCATCACCACGGCGTCGAGCGGCGCCGGGGCGGACTGCGGCCGCAGCTTGAGCTCGGCGCAGACGTCCCGGAGCTGGGTGACGAGGTCCTGCCACTCCCGTACCCGCGGGAAATTCAGGAACTCGTCGCGGCACGCACGGCGGAACTGGGTGCCGGACATCTCGCGCCGCCGCTCGCGCAGCGAGGACCACAACCGTAGCATCGCGGCGATGTCGCCGCCGGGATCGTTCCCGTCCGAGGTGTACCTCGCGTGGGCGGCGTCTGCCTGCGCCCGGCGGTCGGTGGGGCGCTCCCGCACGTCCTGAATCGAGTATCCGGCCACAAGTACTATGGCTTCCCGGAGGCAACCTCGATGGGCCGATTCCAGCAGAATACGACCCAACCGGGGGTCCACCGGCAGACGCGCCAGTTGGCGCCCGATCGGCGTGAGTTGGACGTGTCCCTCGCCCCGCTTGGTGGGTGCGATCGCCCCCAGTTCGACCAGGAGCCGCATCCCGTCCGCGATGTGGGCGGCCTCGGGCGGATCGAGGAACGGGAAGCCGCCGATGTCGCCCAGGTGCGCCCCGCCCATCTGCAGGATCACCGACGCGAGGTTGGTGCGAAGAATCTCCGGCGGGGTGTACTCGGGGCGCGCGAGGTAGTCCTCTTCGGAATAGAGCCGCACACAGATGCCCGGCGCCACGCGTCCGCATCGTCCGGCGCGCTGGTCGGCGCTTGCCCGGGACACCGGCTCGATCGGCAGGCGCTGCACCTTGGTGCGCGCCGAATACCGCGAGATCCGCGCGAGCCCGGGATCGACGACATAACGCACTCCGGGCACGGTCAGCGACGTCTCCGCCACGTTGGTCGCCAGGACAATGCGCTGGCCGGGGTGCGGGGCGAACACGCGCTGCTGCTCTGCGGCGCTCAGCCGGGCATACAGCGGGAGCACCTCGCAATCCGACAGGCGCGCCGCCCCCAACGCGTCGGCCGCGTCGCGGATCTCACGCTCGCCCGCAAGGAACACCAGGATGTCACCGTGCCCGTGCCCCACCTCCCGCAACTCGCGCACCGCCGCAACGATCGCCTCGGTCTGATCCTGGTCGCCGGACGGCGGTCGGTAGCGCACCTCGACGGGGTACCCGCGACCCGATACCTCGATCACGGGCGCGTCGTCGAAGTGCCGCGCGAACCGCGCGGTGTCGATCGTGGCCGAGGTGATGACCACACGCAACTCGGGCCGGCGCGGCAACAACTGTTTCAGGTAGCCGAGCAGGAAATCGATGGTGAGGCTGCGCTCGTGCGCCTCGTCAAGGATGATCGTGTCGTAGCGCCGAAGCTGGCGGTCGCGCGCGATCTGGGTCAGCAGAACGCCATCCGTCATCACCGTGAGCGCCGTGTCCTTCGTCACCTCGCGCGTGAAGCGCACCTGGTACCCGACGAGATCACCCACGGGCACGCCCAGTTCTGCGGCGACCCGCGTCGCGACGGCCCGCGCGGCGATGCGCCGGGGCTGCGTGTGGGCGATGCGCTCGCGCCCCAGCGCGAGGCAGATCTTCGGAATCTGGGTGGTCTTGCCCGAGCCGGTCTGCCCGGCGATCACGACGACCGGGTGATCCCGGATCAGCGCGGCAATATCATCGGCGTGCGCCGCGATCGGCAGACCGGGATCGACGCTCCATCGTGCCCCGCCGTCCGTACTCGCCACGGCATGGCCCGGGTCGCCCGCATCCATCGAACCCCGGTCAGGCGAGGCGGTGCGCCGTGAACGAATGCGGCGGATCGACGACCGCGTCCTGGGCCTGGACGAGCGCGAGTTCGAGCAGCCCGCGGTCGTCGGTGTCCTTCAGGATCGAGTACACGATCGACGCCGTCGCGCCCAGCGCCGCGCCCAGCGTGTCGCCTTGCAGCAGGTGCGCGAGGAACATCGCGGTCGTCAGGTCGCCCGACCCGACGAAACCGGAGCCGAACACGTCGCGGTGGATGAACGGGGTTTCCACCGCCCACGCGCCGTCGCCGTCGAGCGCGACCATGCGGATGGTGTCGGCCGAATCGCCCGGATCGGTCACAGACGTCACCAGCACCGTCGACGGCCCCATCTCGCGCAGCCGGCGCGCCGCCAGGACCGCCTGCTCCAGCGTGTCCGTCGGCATCCCGGTGAGGAAGGCCAGCTCGAACAGATTGGGCGTCATGATGTCCGCTCGGGGCGTCACCTCGTCCCGCATGAACTCGGCGATGCCCGGTGCGACGTAGATGCCGCGTCCCACGTCGCCGAACACGGGATCGGCGCAGTACAGCGCCCGGGGGTTCCGCTCGTGGACCAGTGCCACCGCGTCGAGGATGGTGCGTCCCATCTCGGCGCTGCCCTGATAGCCGGTAAGCACCGCGTCGATCTGGGCCAGGACGCCCCGGTCGTCGATGCCCTGGACCACCGCCGCGACATCGGCCGGCGGGATGGCGGGGCCGCGCCAGGCGCCGTACCCGGTGTGGTTGGAGTAGTTCACGGTCAGGACGGGCCACACGTCGAGGCCGGCGCGACGCAGCGGGAACACCGCGGCGGAGTTGCCGGCAAAGCCGTAGGCGACCGCGGACTGAATGGACAGGATCTGGCTCACGGGCTCGATTCTGCCATCCTCGCCGTCACGGCCATCACGGCGCCCATCCCCCGGACCTGCCCCCCTCCACACGGACAACCGGGTGGCGTGCCCAGCTTGCCGGTGCATACTGGGGCGATGCGCGCTCGCGACTACAGCTTCTTCGCTCCCCGCTTCCTCGCGCTGGCCCACCGCGGCGGCTGGGTCACGCCCGATCAGGCCGCTCAGGAGAACACGCTCGCGGCGTTCCGCCGTGCGGCCGCGCTCGGCTACCGCTACATGGAGACGGACGTCCACCTGACAAAGGACCATGTGCTCGTCGCCTTCCACGATGATGCCCTCGACCGGCTGACCGGCCACCCTGGGCGGATCGCGGACATCGACTTCGCCGAACTCCAGGCGTACGGCGACGAGCCCGTTCCCACGCTGGACGAGCTGCTGGACGGGCTGCCGGACGTCTGCTTCAACATCGACATGAAGGCGGACGACACCGTCGTCCCCCTCGCTCAGACAATCCGCCGCCACCGCGCCGCGGATCGGGTGTGCGTCGCGTCGTTCAACTCGGTACGACTGAGGCGCTTCCAGCGCATTGTGGGTACCCGCGTGCCGACGTCGACCGGCACGCTCGGCGTGATGTGGCATGTGATGCCGGGCCTGCCCGGCCGGTTCCCCGGGCAGGCCGTGGCCCTCCAGGTGCCGACGACCCGCACGGTCGCCGGCCTCACCGTCGACGTGGTCACTCCGCGCCTGATCGCCCGGGCGCACGCGGAAGGCTTGGCCGTCCACGTCTGGACGATCGACGAGGCGGCCGAGATGGAGCGCCTCATCGATCTCGGGGTCGACGGCCTGGTGAGCAACCGCATCGACGTGCTCAAGGATGTGCTCCAGACCCGCGGCCTCTGGTCGTGAACGTGGCCCGGTATACTCGATAGACGCCGTCTCGACCACGCCGAACGCCCCGCGGCCGGAAATATCCGGGCGCCCGGTGGCGTTGGGGGAAGAGCGTGACACACCGCCGCGTCGACCTCCGGGTCGACCACACACGACGAGGGAGGCCGAGGGTGGCTGATCGGGCACTGCGAGGCATGGGCCTGGGGGCCAAGAGCTTCGAGGACGAGGAAGGCATCGAGTTCGCCGCGCGTCAGATCATCGAGTTCGACTGCCCGCAGGGACACCACTTCGACGTGACGTTCGCGATCGAGGCCGAGCTGCCCACCGAGTGGGAGTGCCCCCGTTGCGGCGCGGTCGCCGACCGGTCCGACGGGACGCGGCCCGAGTCCAAGGACACCAAGCCCCCGCGCACCCACTGGGACATGCTGCGCGAGCGCCGGTCCATCGCGGAGCTGGAGGAGCTTCTGGCCGAGCGGCTCGACGAGGTCCGTCACACGGTCCACTACTAGGTCGCTTCCGTCGCCGACTAGGGGGCTTCGCGGGCCGACCAGCGCCCTGGTGGGGTATCGTCGATCGCGGCGCCACGAGGGGTTACTACCCCACTACGGTGTCTGACTACCGGACTGGTGGCGCGGCGTCGCTCACCGGCACGATCCCACCGGCTAGGACGACGCGGCGCCCGAGCGGGCCGCCTTGATCTTGTCCATCAGCGGTGCGGCCCATTCCCCGACGAGGCCCCCGACCTGCTTGAGCTGCTCCGCCCGGCGTCCGGCGCCCCACCCCGCGGTGCGCAGCAGCGCCTCGCCGATGATGTTGCCGCTCATCTTCGACTGACCGGCCTCGCGCTCGCAGAACTCGATCGGCACCTCGGCCACGACTCCCCCGGCCTCCAGCACGCGTCGGGTCATGTCGACCTGGAAGGTGTAGCCGCGCGAGGCGACCTCGTCCAGATCGATCGCGCGCAGGATGGACGCCTTGTACACGTTGTAGCCGCCCGTCGAGTCGTGCACCGGCAAGTCCATCGCGGCCTGGATCCACATGTTCGCGCCCTGGCTCAACAGCTTGCGCTTCGCGTCCCAGTTCACCACGCGACCGCCCTTCATCCAGCGCGAACCCTTGACCATGTCCGCCCGGTCGAGCGCCGCGAGGAGGCTCGGCAGCTCCTCCGGTTGGTGCGATCCGTCCGCATCCATCTGGACGAGCACGTCGTAGCCCTGGTCGAGACCCCAGCGGAAACCGGCCAGGTAGGCCGCGCCGAGCCCCTCCTTCGCGAGGCGATGCAACACCTGCACCTGGGGGTCGGCCTGCGCCAGCCGGTCGGCGATGTCACCGGTCCCGTCGGGCGAGTTGTCGTCCGCGACGAGTATGTCGGCCGAGGGCACCGACACCCTCGCGCGGGAGACGATCTTGTCCAGCGTCTCCGCCTCGTTGTAGGTCGGGATGATCACGAGGATGCGGCCCGATGGCGCGGCTTGTTCGGACATGGTGCCTCCCAGTGAGCCGGCGGGACCGCTCCGGCCCCGCGAGTGACGCCATTCTAGTACCCGGAGCGGGTGCGGTCAGTGCGCACCGGACCGCGCCACCCGGCTCCCCCGAACGGCTCCCCCCGACCGCCGCGCCGCGCCCCCGATGACCAGGCCCACCAGGATCGCCACGCCACCGACCCCCGCCGCCAGCCGTTCCCACCAGGGGCCGACGCGTACGGCCCAGGTCGTGGTGTCCCGCTCGGGAATCTGGTAGGTCCGCGCCGCCGCGGTCGATGGCGCGGTGCGGTCGACCACGCGGCCCTTCGCGTCGATCAGTCCAGACAGTGAACTCGTGGTGGACACGACGATCTCACGCCGCAGCTCCATCGCGCGCACCCGCGTCATCTGGAACTGCTGGCCCGGCTCGTTTGTGCCCGTGAACGTGACGTTGCTGGACTGCACCGTGATCACCTGCGCGCCGTGCCGCACCGTGTCGTACACCGTGCCGTCGTAGGCGAGGTCGTAGCAGATCAGGTCGCCGAGCGCCAGCGGGCGTCCGTCCGCCAGCTCCACCGCCAGCACGCCCGGCAGGGTGCCCGCCACGGACTGCGGCCCCACCTCCTGCGTCATCGGGAACAGTTTGAGCATCAGGGGACGCAGCGGCAGGTACTCGCCGAAGGGCACGATGTTTCGCTTGTCGTACCGCGCCGTGGGCCCCTGGCCCGGCACCCACCACAGGGACGTCGTCTGCCGTTGGTTCGGCCCGGGCCCCTCGGCGATCGTCCCGAGCAGGATCGGCACGCCCGCCAACTCGGCCGCCCGGTTCACCCAGTCGCCGGTGGTCGGCTCGGTGAGCACGTCGTAGTCGGTGGCGTTCTCGGGCCACAGTACGAAGTCGGGCGCCGGGTCCAGGCCCGTCCGGGCGCGCGCCAGCAGCATCACCGTTTCGCTCAGGTGGTAGGCGGTCACCGAGCGGGGACGGCCCATCGTCGTCCGGTCGGCCGTCTCGTCGACATCGCCCTGCACCATGCCGACGGTCACCGCCGGCCCACCCGCGACCACCGGCCGGGTGATCACCACCACTCCTGCGACGAACAGGCCCAGCACCACCAGCAGCCCGCCCAGGCGGGTCAGCGTGCGCGTCCCGTGCGGCCACGCGATCAGCGCGGCGCACAGCGCCACCAGCCACCCGGTCCCAGCCGCCCCGATCCACGGGAGGAAGCCGCCGAGGGGCTGGTCGGGCGTCGTGTAGGCGAGCCGCACCCAGCCGAAGCCGCTGAACGGGAACCGGACGGCGCCGAACTCGTAGAGGCTCCAGACGCACGCCGCCCATACCGGCCACGCGGGCAAGCGAGCGACCGCGTGGACGCCGAGCGCGACGCCGAGCATCCAGGTCGACAGGAACGCGATGAACACGGCGCCGATCCACCAGCCCATCACGGCCGACCACCAGATGGTCACGGTGAACAGGCCGAGCCCGAACAGGTAGCCGACGCCGGCGGCCTGCCGGGGCCGGCCCGGGATCGCCAGCCGGAACAGACCGGCCAGTCCGAGCAGTGTCGCCGGCCACAGGCCGACGGGGGCGAACCCGAGACCCGTCGCTACGCCCGCCGCGAGGGCCAGGCCGAGACGGGGAGCTACGCGCAGCGGATGCGCCGGCAGGGTCACCGCACCCTTCGCCATCGGTCAGTCCACAGGCTCGGGCGCGCCCACCAGGGGGCGGTCGCGGAAGATCGTCGTCAGCACCACCGTGGTCACAGTCATCGCGTTGGCCTGGGTGCGCACGCGCGTGAGCAACGCGTCCAGCTCGCCGGTGGAGCCGACGACCACCCTGCACAGGTAGCTGGAGTCGCCGGCCACGGAGAAACAGCTCACCACCTCGGGCATCCCGGCCAACACCCGCGTCGTGTGCTCGTCGGCGGCCGCGTCGTGGGGCCGGATCGAGATAAACGCCGTCAGTGTCCGTCCCAGTGCCGCCGGGTCGATGTCGGCGTGGAAGCCGGTGATCACCCCGCGCTGTTCCAGCCGACGCACGCGCTGCTGCGCGGCCGAGGTGGACAGGCCGGTCTCGCGCCCCAAGTCGGTGTACGACATGCGCCCGTCGCGGGCCAGCAACGCCACGATGTGCTGATCGATACGCTCCATGCCGGATATCATCGCATGATTTCCTGTTAGGGTAGCCACCTGTCGATGTTTCTCTCGTCGTGGCCGGTCACGCCGGACGCGTGCCCGCGATCGCCGAGGTGAACGCCTGGTCGGCGGCGACGGGTCCGTCGAGCAGCCCCCGGTCACCCATGAAGCCAAGCATGCGCGCCCACAGCGCCGCGTCCTGAGTGCCGATCTGGTCCGCCGCCCCAAACAACGGGATGGTGGCCTGGAGGGTGGCGAGCGCGGCGGACCGCTGCGCCGGGTCGTTCAGCCCCGGCACGTAACGCTGCGACAGGGCGACCGCTTCATCGGGGCGATCGATGCAGAACTGCACACCACGTCGGACGACCCCCAGAAGGGTGACAAGATCGCTGGTTGATCGGGTGATGAGCGCGGACGGTGCACCCAACCCCACCCCGATCAGCGGGATCGGTGTGGCGGTGGTGAGAGTGCGGACGGCGAAACCCGCGTGCGCGAACTGCACGACATCATTGTTGACGAAGCCGACGACAGCGTCCACGCGGTGAGTGGTCAGCGCGGCCTGCTGTGTGTAGCCGATGTTCTGCACCGTGACGTCGTCGGTGGTCAGCCCGGCGTCGGCGAGCATCACCTGGAGCGCGTACCAGTTCTCGCCGAACGGCCCCGGGAGGCCGACGCTATGGCCCCGTAGGTCCGCCAGCGCCGTGATCGGTGAGTCCTGCGGCACAATCAGCGCGACCGGGTAGGTCTGGTAGATCGTCGCGAAGCTCGTCACGTCCACGCCCTGCGAGCGTGCCTGGGCCATCTCGTCCCCGCCGGCGAACACGATCTGCTCGGTGCCAGCCGCCAGTGCGCCGAACAACGTCTCTGCGGCGCCGTGGTGGCGCAGGGTGACCGTGAGCCCGGCGTCGGCAAACCAGCCCTGGGCGTCGGCGACGTAGAACGGGGCGAACTGGATGTCCGGTTGATAGGTCAGGCCGACGGTGTAGGCCGGGCCGGAGCTGGCCTGCCCACCATAGGGGGACGGGGCACAGCCAACGGCCAGGAGCGTGAGGACGAGGGCACCGAGCGCCCCCATACGGTGAAGCCTCATGCGGTGGTTCCTTTCGGTTCGGCGACGGGGCGCAGCGGGTCGGTGACGACCTCCAACCCCCAGACGACAAGGTAGATCGCGACGGCCAACAAGCACAGCACGACGATCGTGGCGAACAGACCCGTGGTGTCGTTCCGGGCGGTCTGGGTCGACACCACCAGCCCCAGCCCACGCCCGCCCATCACGAACTCCCCCACGACGGCACCCGTGATGGACAGTGTGAAGCCGTTGCGCAGGCCGGTGAGTACGCTGCGCCGGGCCATTGGCCACTGCACATGCCACAGCAGCGACCATCCGTGCGCCCCGTCCAGCGCTCCCGCCCACAGCAGATCGCGGTCGACCTGGCGCAGACCGAGCACCGTCGCCAGCACCATCGGAAAGAACACCATCAGCACACACAGCACGACCACGGGGGCGACGCCATATCCGATCCACACGACCAGCAGCGGGGCGATCGCCACGGCCGGCACTGCCTGGGAGGCCGCGATGTACGGCGACACGGCCGCCTCGACCAGCACCCAGCGCGCGAGCGCATAGCCGAGTGGCAGGGCGATCGCGGCGCCGAGGACGCACCCCGCGACGGCCTCGCCGACGGTGATGAGGGTGCGCAGCGCGAGCCCGCCCGTGCCGAGATCCGCCAGCAGACGCCGCAGCACGGCCGGCGGAGACGGCAGCAGGCTCGCCGGGATGGCCCGGGTGGCGACCAAGCCCTGCCAGGCGGCGAGCAGCGCCACCAGCACGAGCGCCGGGGCGACGACGCGCGCGGCCCGGCCCGGCGAACCGGCGCGCACCACACCTGACATGAGAACCGCTACCTCCCCGCGGCGATGCTGGTCCCGGGGAATGCCGCGACGCCGTACCGCGAGTGTGCGCGGCGGCGTCGACGTGCGCCTCCCCTCCGGACTCTCACCGTCGGCACCGGAGTTCCACCGGTTCGGCCGCCGCAACTGGCAGCGGTTCGCGGGCTATCACCGCCGGTTCGGGTTTTCACCGACCCCGGGCACGTTGTATCGCGTTCGGGGTCCACTATAGCCGCCTCCCGGCGGATGACTACGATGAACGTCGTCTCTGGGACGCAGGGACGATCCGGACGAGGAGGTTGGGCATGGCGCACCTCGTCGCGGCGCTGTCCGGCGGGGTCGACTCTGCGGTGGCGACGGCTCGGCTGCTCGCGGACGGGCACGACATGAGCGCGGTCCACCTCCTGTTGCAGGACGCCGACGGTGTATCCACCGCCGACTCGGCACGCGCCGTGGCCCGCGCGTTGGGCATCCCGTTCGACGTGTGGGATCTGCGTGCGGAGTTCGAGGCCGAGGTCCTGGCCGACTTCGCCGGGGAGTACGCGGCCGGACGCACCCCGAACCCGTGCCTGCGCTGCAATCGCGCCATCAAGTTCGGCGCGCTGCTCGACCGCGCGCTCGCGGCCGGGTTCGATGGCCTGGCAACAGGCCACTATGCGCGTCTGTCCCGGCGTGGCGCCACGGTCGAACTGCACCGGGCGATCGATCGCGCCAAGGACCAAAGCTACGTGCTGGGTGTGCTGTCCGCGCGCGCCCTCGCCCACGCCTGGTTTCCGCTCGGGGGCTCGACCAAACCCGATGTGCGGGCCGAGGCGGCGCGGCTGGGGCTGCCGGTGCCCCCGGGTGAGTCGATGGACCTGTGCTTCGTCCCCGATGGGGATGTCGCAGCCTGGCTGGGCGCCCGTCTCGGCGAGCGTCCCGGTGAGATCGTCGACGAAGCGGGCATCGTGCTGGGACGCCACGCGGGCACGTATCGCTTCACCGTCGGGCAGCGCAAGGCCCTGGGACTGAGCACGCCTGCCGCCGATGGCCGCCCGCGCCACGTCCTCGGCGTCGACGCGACCACCCGCACGGTCCGGGTCGGACCACGGGTGGCGCTCCGGGTCGATACCTTGTCCTGCGGCGCACCCACCTGGTGCGCCGGGGCACCCGCGTCAGGTGGCTTCCGGGCGGGCGTCCAGGTCCGAGCCCACGCCCCCGAGGTCGCGGGCATCGTCCACGTGCACGAGGGGCGGGTCACCGTCGAGTTGGACGAGCCGGTCTATGGCGTCGCGCCCGGCCAGACGGCGGTGTTCTACGACGACACCCGCGTTGTCGGTTCAGCGATGATCCTCGGCCAGGATGCCGCGTAGGAGCGCCGTCCACTCGCCCCCCGGCTGGCTGACAAGGCAGAATGCGTTACCCTCCGGATCGCGTAAGGTGACATAGCCGCCCCCGGCCGGGTCGTCGAACGACTCCCCCGTCGGCACCGCGCCCAGGGCGGTCGCCGCCTCCACTCCCGCGACCAAGTCGTCCACCTCGATGTCCAGGTGCAGCCGGTTCGCGGTCGCCGCCCCGTCCGGGGTCGCGCGCAGGAAGAACAGGAACAGTGCGCCGGCATCCACCACCCCGCCGGGCTCGGCCCGATGACCCCATGGACGGCGCATCAGGCGCCCGTAGAACTGCGTCATCCGCTCGGGATCAGTGCACTCGAACGCGATTTCCTGGATCCGTGCCGTCATGGCAGCCAGCCTACGGGCGACCGCCCCGGCGCGGCCCCGTGGCATGGATCGCCGCTGGCGTCGTGTAGTACGCTGTGGGGGCTGGTGGCAACACCGCGGGATGTGGCGCAGCTTGGTAGCGCACTTGACTGGGGGTCAAGGGGTCGCAGGTTCAAATCCTGTCATCCCGA
>Ga0209629_10003836_pt1 | contig 10938 bp, 3 predicted proteins | sample TergutCu122P5_FD_187286 | JGI IMG/M metagenome (GOLD analysis project Ga0209629, IMG submission 187286) | Cubitermes ugandensis P5 segment gut microbial communities from Kakamega Forest, Kenya - Cu122 P5 (SPAdes) (version 2) | ecosystem: Host-associated > Arthropoda: Insects > Digestive system >... | reverse complement strand
AGAAACCAACCCAACATCACAGCACAACAGGGGTATGTATTGAAGTCAATAAAAATTAATTTGCATAAATAAAATATAAATGTACAAAATTAGTATTTATGGGTGCGCCATGTTTAAAAAACTAGTACGCCATGTTTAAAAAACTAGTATGCCAATGGGTTAATAGTATTTTGCAAATAATATTGTTCCATAGCATTACCAATAATTTGCCCACATGCTGAATATGACACAAATTGTGTCAAAACACACAGCATATATACAATATAATTGTTACATGCAATGAAGTTTATCTTAGACTGCGACAGACAGTACTTGACTGAAAATGTAACATGACACAGAAACATATAATTTACTACATGAAAATTTAGCATTTGCAGTACCAGTAACAAGTGATGGTGGAACTGAAAGCAAGGAAGATGGGACAGTACCTTCCTTCCCATAAAAAAAGAAGAGCAGTTTCATGTGGTGAAAGTCCAAAACAGCTGTAATGAAACTACATCACAGATATGAGCAATCTACAGTTCGGTGGAGGTACAACCACTTTTAGCACCAATCTTATCACCTGTCAATTTCACTAATGAAAAAATTCTATGGCAAAAAAATACATCAGCAGTCACTAAATCAATTATCACTATTCTTTACAGAAATTTGTAATTTCCACAAGCTATTCATGTGTAGCCATTAAGTAGGATATAACAACTAAATGATTCACAGTTCAAATATGTTTATAAAATATATACAAATTTAGAATATGACAGGATAGTTCATATTTATAAAATTACATAATGATATAAATGATACAAATTTTGCTTTTGTGTAACATTGTAAGGAACTTTTTATGAATACCACATACATTACAAGATATGAAGTATGTGTGAATCACCATCATTATGCATATATCAAAACAAAGCATAAGCACCTCATACGTAAATTTCAAAATGTAAGGTTTTTAATGAAATTTTAATTTGTTAGTATTTGCCAACATTTATAATTAAAGTGAAACTGTTGTCTAAACTGGACAATATATTACTGCATTACTTGAGGCCCAAACATACTTTGTCACTGCTCATTATTATTCTGCACAACAGAACATCTTGCTTGGCCACTGTACTCATCAATGGAAAATGTACAGTTAAACACTTAATTTATAATTTTAAATATACTACACACCAGCAATACACACTGGTATATTGTATTGATTCATTTTTCCTTAAAACAAACACAGAAGAAGAATTAACAAAATGCACATTAATAGGTTATTATGCATAATTCTGCTGTTTGATTTTCTAAAAGATATGTAACTTCTGAAATTATTGTTTTGCCAGAACTGTAAAGTGCAGCCCTCCCACCTACATAAGAGGTTACCAAGAACTGTGTCTCAAAGAAGGCAGAAAGGACAGGGATGTAAGGAGGGAAGGAAAGAAGGAAGAAAGGAAAGAATGAAAGAAGGATAAGAAGAAAGAAAGAAGATGCAACAAACTCCATTGTAGGGGATCTTCTTTGAGAAGTTACAACTGAGTTAATCAAAAATTCCTGCTGTTGTGGGAAAGAAGACTTATCACCATGATCATGAATACATGCTACTGTACCTTATTCCGAGTCAGCAATTTTCAGTTCTCAGCTTCATAATTTAAACACCTGTTTTAACACTATCCTCCCAACTAGGCCTTGTAATCAAAATCCTTGAGATTCAATAAAAATCTTGTTTTCTGCACATGGTTCAGGGTTGGAGTTACGTACCACCGAAGTGTTGAAGCAATAAATAGAGGAGAATTTTTCTCTATAGGGCAGACAAACAATATTTATCAATTGTTTCAAGTAATTAACATTACTCTTTACAGAACTTAATTATAGGTAAGTATGAATATATTCACATTAGGCAGCTACATGTTTCAACTGAAATGCAGTCAACTTCAGGCTGTACACCCTTAAAGAAAAAAAGAATGAAGGGAAAAAAGATCACTGTCTTGTAAAAAGTGTACAGCCTGGAAACTGCCATGTGTTGGTTGAGTCATGTAGCTGTTGAATGTGAATATACACTTACCTCACTATAACTAAGTTGTGCAGACTGTAATATTAATTACATTACACAAATGAACTGGGTAAACAATGGGATGCACATCAACCAAGTGAACAGTACTTATGGTGAGCACTATGTGTGCACAATACGAGACACACCAGACTGGGATGGAGAAGAATCAGAGAGCATTCTGGTAACAGATAATAAGATGGCACAGGCAAGGAGTATGCATTTCCAATTTTCTACGCTAAACTGAACAATATAAAAATGGAAGTGTGGGAAAATGAGTATAGCTGATTCTTAAATAAGCTGACAAAGTCAGTCTCGAACAAGGTAAACAGATGAGAAATATCAGAGGTCCATATATATGCCCCACCATTCTTTAATTATCCACCCTAACTGTGAAACTCTTCACTGTAATTTATTCATATTTTCCTTTAACACTGTATTACACAGTAAGGATACAGTGTGAAGGATCATGTGCACTGAACCTCTCAGTTGATACAGCTGTAGGCAAATACATTGTACCCAAACTGCACTGTGAAAATTACAAATTTTCTGACAACAATGATGGTTGAGTATAAGTCACTAATCTTAAGCTTCACAGATGGACCACCATTAAGTTTTTTTTTAAAAAAAATTAAGTTACATACTAACAATGTGATGGGGTGCTCATGGTAATTCTATGACACACCACAGGAGTATAAACACAGCTATAAAGCATTACTTACACAGGAATGAAAACTGAACCCATGTTTGTGATAAGGAACATAAGTGCATGCACACGCATAAAAGAGATACACAATTTCACAAAAGGTTGCACATAGATGATTACAAAGACAACTTTCAAATTTGAAAATCAGCCACCTGCTACCAACATGGTTTCCCACACACCTGATTTATCTAATGAGTATGTACTTCAACTATTCCCTCATTTCTCTATCAAAGATTGTTAACCAACCATATAAGGAGGAGGAGGACAAAAGCAGGAGGAAACAATCAACAATTCAGTACAGCTGTAAGAGCTCAAAGAGATAGAAAACAGTGCTGGCATGTGTGCATGCATGTGTTTATAAAAGCAATAATCCAAAGTCCTCTTGCACATCCCTAGCTCTTCACAAAAGATTAAAATGAAACACTGACTTCAGTAATGAAGACACCTATACTTTTATGTCCTCAAACAGTATTCAGACTTTTCAAGTTAATAGAAAATACCATATTGCCTTCCTATAACAATCAGTATGTTGCCAATCTAAAAAATGGATTCTAAATGTTTAATTCATTACAGCCATGACATATCACACAGAAGACTGCTTTGGCACAAACATAACTGTGGATGTTGAATCTGCAGTACCCTGGGTAGAAGCTTGTGACTGATCACCAGATGACAGAGTCTCCACAGCTGATGTAGAGACTTCAACTATTTGTCCATCCCTTACTTCCAAATCAACAGTAACTCTATGCCTCTTTCTGGGCTGTGACTTCCTTCTCTTGGGTGCACGTGTAACTCTCTCTGTAACATTGGATCCGTCAAGAGATGAGGAGGTGTCTCCATCACTCTGCGGACTCCTAGCAGCTGCTGCAGTTGAGTAGTATGAATAGCATTTTGATTTGACTTTAGGGCCAGTTATTTGTTGAACAGAATGAGTGCATACACTTCTCTCATTTGACCATCCTGTAGGTGCTTCCAGGCTTTGTGACAAGGGTTCTCCTTCTGCCATTCCTTGCCTGGGAACTGCTCTTTCCAACATCCTATCCCCTTCATCCGAATGTGCCGTTGAATAATATGGAGTGCACTTCGGCCTTACAACTTTTACTGGCCTCTCAGAAGACATAACCGGTACTGGTACATCATCAAAAGAGGTATCAACATTGGTTAGACTTTTGGAAGCTGCATGAAATGTAATTCGTGATTTCTGCCCTGAAGTAGGCTTTCCCAGTCTGGTAGGACTGCAGTCATCAAGACAAGTGTCACTCTTTGCTCCAGAGTAGTAAGAAGGGCTTCTGGTCCTATTTGGTGAAGTTCTGCTACTGGTAGGGAGATCAGGTACTGATCGCCCAAGATCATCAAGTGAAGTGCTGTCACTCTTTGCATCAGAGTAATGAAGAGGGCACTGGGGCCTAACTGTGCTCGTACTGCTGGACCATTCAGACAGTGACAGGCCCATAGACGTGTCTTCACTAAGTGAACTTCCAGTACAGTAATGTGAAGGACACTTTGGTCTCACAGCAACTTTTACAGTGCCATCCAAAGTTGTTGCTGATGAAGACAGACATTCTCCTGACAAGAAGTCATCATCTTCATCTTGAAGTGTGTGATTCTCATCAGTTGAACTACCATCCCCACCAGTCTGATCAGTAGTAGAATCAATGACCATCACTTTGCAAGCTTCCTCTGGGTGAATTTCCATATAAAAGGTTTCCACATGACTTACAACTGGGGTTCCAAACAGGGATGAAGAAGTTGGCGGAGAAGGCCAATCATCATCTGAAAGTAATGGAGGTGGTATTAACATATTACTGGGTGAAGAGCCAGCTACAGGTGTGTCCGACTTAGTGCCTACATCTGGTGGTTTTATTCTACAAACATCTTCATCTACTGTGGGGCCACCAGAGGGTGGATCTGATGAAAGACTGGGCTGGTGATCACTAGAGAGCAATGATTCATCATCTACTGATGGTGATCTAGATGATGGTTTGGTTGAATCATCATCCAAGTCAGAACGTTCCTGTTCTGAGGTTGTACTTCTTTCACTGATACGAGAGAGAGTGCGTGATAAGGCAAACACTCCAGGCCCTCCATAGCCCCCTACACTTGTGATCACATCACCTATACAAGGATAGCCAAAGGTAGCTGGAAAGTCTATGGAAGCTGCTGCTTCCTCTCGTCCATTGTTTGACGGGCTCGATGTTGCCTCTTCTTCATCAGGAGGAAAGAATCCCTCCTCCAAACTAGAGCTGCCACTGGATTCAAGCAGAAATGGTCGCCAAGTAGAAGAGAGTTCTACTCTTGCAGGAAGAGCCAAAGATGAGGAAGATGATGCTTCTTCTTCTGACTTACTTCTTTCAGCAACAACTTTATCATCCTTCATGGATTCAGGTGATTCCTCATCTCTACTGTCTTTGACAGATTCAGGTGAGTCAATCCCCATCAGTGGCTTTTGTTCTGCTTTCAAAGTATCTGAATTATCTTTACTTTCATCAACAACAATTCTCTCCTCCCATTTTCTTTTGCTCCTGCCATCCAACTTATTTTCCTGAAGACCAGTGGTCACTTCACCTTGTCTGACCAACCCTACATTATCCTTTATGGACTGCTGATTCTCCTCTTTAAGGTCTAATGACCTTGGAGTTTGCTCTCCAGAGTCAACCAAATTTCCCAAAGGCTCTTTCCCTTCACTCACTTTGACTTGTTCTTGTTCTCTTTGAATACTGTGACCACCATTTGATTTTAGTGACACAGCGCTCATCCTTCCACCAACTACTCTCTCCACAGTTAATTCAGAATCGTTTCCCTCGACAGAACTTACTTCTGTATGTATCAGTAACTTCTCCTTTTCCACAATACATGCTGCAGTTTCTTTCACCTCTTTACTTCCTACTGCAGTCTCTGCCATATGTTCTTTAGTTTCCAAACTGCGAACAGGAGAATCCTTCTCTTGTTCAAATATTACTGTTTTATCTTCAGAATCTACTTTTAATAAATTATGTGTTTTAGTGCCATAAATGTTTTCAACAGTTCCATTTCCATCTCCTTTCCTTTGACCAGAATTACCCCTGTCCAATTCAATTTCCACAAACTCTTCTGCTTGTTCCAGGGGTGGCTCTATGTTTTGAGCATGGACATGAGAAGATGGTGATGAACTTAAGTTGTCATAATCACTGCATGTATCCAGGCTTCTCCTTTCTTCTTCATCTATATACTGAAACTCTTGGCCTAAATCTAGGGCTCCTTTTAGGACATGATCAGCTGCCAACAGTTCTTCATGTATATCCTCAACTGAAACCCAGCGTTCCAGACTACTTCCTTCTTCATCCAAAGGAATAGCAGGAATTTCATCATCGGATGTTGCTACAGCTTCTTCTTTTTCTAAGGAATTATTTTCAATTTTAATAATTTCTATCTGCTGTGATTTAACCCTCTTATTAAATGTCTCAGGCCCAGAAATTTGCCAGTCCTTTGACAGTACTGTCTGATATTCCACCTTTGCTGCTGGAACTGCAAAGTTCTTTCTGTCAGCTTCTGATAAAGAGGTATCTGGAAAAATGGCAGATACTAATAAAGTTCCAGGAATTTCATTTTTCTCAGGAATCTTAGATGTATATCCTTCTCCTTTTCTGTTTTCAGGCTGAAAGGAAGGTACAAACTGTGATTTGGATGCTGGTAGCAGTGAAGTCTCTGACTCAGCTGCACAAATACTCTGTTTCTCTAGTGAAACCAGACCAACCTTGAGTTCAATTTCAGATATTTTTAGAGATACTGCTTCCGCTTTGGCAACTTGTGTTTCAACTTTCATGTCAAGACTCTCAGTTTTGGGATATACATGGCTTTCAGATTTTGAATCTGTGGCTACAACTGGTAGACTTGCTTCAGGTTCGACTGGTACAGAGGCACTATCATACAATTTCAATGATGTGCTTTCTTTCATGCTTAGTTGATACATCTGCTTAGACATAAATGAAGGATCACTGTACTCCACACTCTGAGTTACGTGTTTCTTCCTGTTGCTCAATTCTTTAATAACTGCTTCTGGATGCACAGAAATGGGATGGTACCCAATTTCAGGAGGTAATTCAATATCATCAAATGTCTGGTAATCACCAGAGCTCCCATCTTTGTCTTTATGAAGAATTTTTCTTTCTTTCTCCTTAAAATGTTGACCTAATTGATAACTTATATTAGAACCACTCTGAAGACAAGAAACTTCTTCTGATACATGGAGTAATTCCTGATGCATATCCACTACAGTATCAGATAAACAACCTTCTGCAGAGCTAATATCTGTGTTAGTCATATTTCTTGCAACATTTTCATGCCTGGCATCAATTTCAGAATCTGTTCCCTGAGGTGATTTATGGTTGTTTATTTTTTCAGGATGGGATTCTTCAGACTTGTCTTTTCCTGTACATTCTTGTGACCGTTCGTTCTTACTATCAGCAAAACATTTAACAGGAGAATGCACACATACATGTTCTCCTATCTGTTCACTCTTACCTTTCAAGAATGCATCTTCATCACCTCTTAATGGCTTCAAATTTGCAGGTTTATAAGGTATTTGAGGTCTGGTATTCATGTGTACTTCTGAAATACATACTTCAGTTTGCGGTCTGACATTCACGTCTACTGGTATGGGTAAATGTTGCATAACTGCATCATTTTGAGGTTCCTGTACTGCTGCAGATTTTACAGGCTCCTCTTTGTTTGACACAACTGTTTCCTTCTCATTTTCATAAATTACTCTTTCCTTATCTGTAACAGAAGAAGCAGCCTTCCCCACAAATCTACAAGCAATTTCTGGAGATGATAATTTCAAGTTAGCATTTTGAGGTGGAAGACCACATCTTCCTAGTTGTGATGAATCTAGAACACTGTCAAAAGCCACTTTATCCACTATATTAGATGCAGTATGGTTCCTCAACAGCTGAGCTGTCTGTTTTTGAGGTTCCTGTTCTAGCCATCTGTCTAATAAGTCCTGAGTATTTTCTTCTGAAATACCATTCTCATCTTCTATAGTAGACGGCAGTCGTTTCACTACAATCTCCAGAGGCTTCACAGGCTCTGACTTTCCAATGCCATTGTCCAAAGTGTCATCTTTGCTTGAAAAAGCATCAGCAGGTGGAAGGCGATGCACAGCCACAACTGGAGCATCCAAGGACTTGGCTCGACGTGAAGATGCAGGAGATCCTATTTGATGAACTGGTGAAAATGCAGAGCCTTCTGACAGACCAAGTCGAGCACGTGCAAACAGAATGGGCGAGCGTTCACGCTTACGAGGCAGCAATGATGCTGCAGGTAATTCAGCTGAAGGTCCCACTTTAGTTTTCCTTGGGGCTGCTGAAGATTTTTCCCCACGCTCATCATCATTACTTGTAATATGCCTAGGTGCAAAACCAGGTGTCACTGCACTTGGTACCTTGGGGACTGTATCCAGATTTTTGTTCTTAGTTTCAACTATCTGTGCTGAACCGCAAATAACATTTGACTTCACTGCCACTTCTGATATCTTATCATCATCTGTACCAACATCCTGTGAAATATTAACTTTGGAGATTTCCGTTGTATCATAACAAGCAGCATCACTTCTAACAATCTGCACAAATGTGTCTGCACCATCATACCTTTTTCCCACTTTTTCTGCCATTTCAAAGCAACCATAACTATCAGAACTCTGTAGCTGAGGTACCTGCACGCTATCTAATGTTTTATTTTTCTCCATTCTACCTAACTGACCATCATGTTTATCCTCTAGCACTAACCTCATTTCTGATTTATGTGCTTTATAATCATCAGTCAACATTTCTACTAGATGGGGTACTGCAGGTTCTTGGGTAGGAGCAGTTCCATTCATTGCATGTCGTTTGTGCAATGTATATGGGATGTTATATTCACTATGGCTTACTGCCATAGCGGTGGCATAACGTGCAGATTCACCTCCCTCCCCTTCATCATCTGACTCCCCACTATCAGCTGGAGACACATCTATTGATTTCTGATGGGTTAATACACGCCTTTTCCTCTTACTACTGCCCTTTGTCCTAAAACTACTAGTATGAGGGTCACTTTTTGCCCTTTCAACAGGAGTGTGAGAATTACTTGCATTCCTACCACCACTGATGAGCACCTCTTCTCTACTATCAAAACCTATGACTAACCCTGGCTTACATTTGGCATTGTATTCTAGAAAGTGTGTCTGTGCTTGTTTGCAAATTCCTGTGTGGGTAAGACCATCATACTCTCCTGCAATGTGTTCATCTGAACTAGACATACATTCCTCCTCTCTGGTTCTACGTTTGTGTTCATACTGTACACATGCCACACTCCCTACATCCTTAATAGTCTTTACTGCTAAATTTGTGCCATCAAAACCCTTATGTTCATGTGGTTGAAACTGTACCAATTGTTCCTGCAATGATGGTTGAAGTTCTCTACTATCTATAGTTACATTTCTGTCATCTAACTTAAAGTCCAGAACCTTTCCTTCATTAATATCAGTGCCTAAACTCTGCAATTCAACTATCACACTCTCAAGATTGGATTCATCACCTGTTGGTGTAACATAAGTTTCAGAACCTATAGTTTCAATTTCATCCATTTGAAACACAGCCATATCATCATGGCCAACTGGGGACATTTTGTCAACATCATCCATTGGAAGGATGTCTCCACCAGATTCAAGACTGCAGGATCTTGTCCCTGCAAATGACTTGACCCTGTGTCTCACTGCATCCCTCCCCTCATCATCCTCCTCTTGTTCATCATCCCCTTCCTCCTCTCCCTCACGCTCCAACAGCTCATAAGAATCATGTGATAGGTCATCATGTGAGTATAGAATTTCCTCCTGAGACCCTGAGTCAATCCCACCAGTTGTCAGCAAGATACATTCACTTCCTGCTTCCATCATTCCCCCCGGCTCATCGCCACCACCACTTTCTGTGGAGAGGCTTGAGGTTGTGCCAGGATAGCTACTTGAGTAGATCCTGGTATCAGAAACTGTACCAGAACCCCGGTCAACTGAATGTGTTTTACTCCCTGCAGCACTATAACAAACTCGCCGACTATCATCATAACGTGTGATGGGAGATTCTGTAAGATGCTCCTGTCTGTACACTGGTTCATAATACACCCTTCCGTTCCTTACAGGATCGATACTAGTACTCCCTTCTTGTCCCTTTTCAAATCTACTGTCAGTGTGCAGATTCTTGCAGCTGGCACTCCTCTGCCAGTCATGCCTACACACAAACTGGTTAGACTTCCTGTCAGATTGCTGCATACGGTTAGAGGCATTATATTTAGATTTGCTGGTGTTAGAGCGAGGCAGGGTTGTAGGATGCTGTGTGATAATACGTGTAGTAGTTTGGGTTTGAGAAGTAGTAATGTGAATGTGATGTGGAAACTGGCGAGACTGGGTGTTGCCATAATTGCTCTGACCTGTGTTCTGGTGTCGGTAAGGACTCTGGTGTTGACTCCCGCCAGTACCCGGTGTACTCCGTTGCTCTGTCACTGCAGTGGTGTATTCCTGCTCCTCGTCGTCTGTCTGGCGCCCACCCGGGTAGAAATGCTGTGGGCTGGATGTGATCGATGTGCCCGGTGACAGGGAGGTGGTGAGGGGCGGTGATGGGCTCATAGTCCCTATGCCTCCTACTGTAATGCTCGTCAGGTCCCGGGTATCGAAGTCGTGGATATCTGCAGTGTGTGTCGGAGACAGGAGAGGACTCACGTTGCCAGCTCGGTCCCTGCTGGAGTGGCGGTGGTGGTGGTGGTGTGAGTGTGTGCCCACTCCCCGCTGGTGCTCTATCATTGAACCCAGTGTCATCGACCCGCATGAGAGAGAGGCTGGAGTGCCGACTGCAATGCGAAAGCAAAATGTAGTTCAGGGTAAGAAGTGGAATAAAAACATTTCATATTTTATATGAAATTTTACAATCTACTCTGAAAGAACACAAATAGGTAACAAACAATGGTAAATAAGGCAAATAATAATCAGAACGCTATGTAAGATTTAGAGGATCCAATGTGGAAAAAGATACACAGTGAAACATTCAGATCAAACCAGGCTACAAAATCACCCGGAACCAGTTCTGACACCCACGATTACAAGCACAACATCAAAACTTAATCTTAAAGATCATTTCTACTTTTCCTTCCATATGAATTTACCAGTTTCAGTAACAGCAGAATTCACTGGGGGGGGGGGGGC
>Ga0209629_10003835_pt1 | contig 10938 bp, 10 predicted proteins | sample TergutCu122P5_FD_187286 | JGI IMG/M metagenome (GOLD analysis project Ga0209629, IMG submission 187286) | Cubitermes ugandensis P5 segment gut microbial communities from Kakamega Forest, Kenya - Cu122 P5 (SPAdes) (version 2) | ecosystem: Host-associated > Arthropoda: Insects > Digestive system... | reverse complement strand
GCCTGTCGGTAAACAGCTTGAGTTCTCACTCAAGCTGTGTACCAACAGACCACCAGGAACTGTGACACTACCATATGCTGCATGTATACAACTGTATCCTCCTGAAGATGAGCACTTGAGGCTCGAAACATGTAGAGGAGAATAGTATTTTATGAATAAATAATAATCAGCCCATCAAGTCGGTAATTAATATATAGTGATTTGTGATTGTTTACAGACACTCGGCCCTCTGATGAATGTTCTCACGAGGGTGGTTAAATGCTTGAAGTTGTTTTCACTTTTTCAACACCGGTGCGGAATATATCTATAAGGAACAACGGAGTACACCGTACATCATTGTCAAAAGTAGCAAGTTTTAATATTCCTCCTACGTTTTCGGTCAGAAGGGGCAGTCCTCAGGGAGTCGCTTGGAATACAAACTACAAATCTCTTAAGCTGTACGTAAAAAACTCTTGTCTGGATTCAGCTAACTTGTTGCCTTTTAAAACTGCATATTAATATATTACCGAAGCTTAAGAATTGTGTGTAGAATTGAGCGGTGTAAATGTTTCAATTTAAGACTTAAAATAATTTTATCTTTATCAGATCAAGTATCGGTTAATAATAACTTAACCTCCCTTCATTTAATTCCTTATAACAAAAAGGGCAGTTAATGTAGAAAGCTCCGAGTCACCCTATGAATGTGATAACCTTGTAATCACGGCTTATAGCAAGGGTTTGTCGATAAATGTAGTGTTAATAGTGGGGGGACGTAAACGGTAGACAGGGGCACCGGTACAGGTGTCCGCCTGTTTACAAAAACCAGTTCCTTCCCCGATAATTTATGGATGATTTAACCTCTTTTAGTCCAGGTTAATTTTATGTTTCCAACCACTGACGAGGAGAATCTTTCTAAAATGCTGAACAGACGGACCGCTTAGATAAGCCTATAAGGCAGTCGAATAACGTGTCCACAAACCATTATTTTCAGAGGAAATCGGTAATAAATTTTGTAAGGGGAGTTTTCTATGAAGCGGTAATTGCTTAAATGTATGTTAACTGACGCAGGGCGGCAGTATTAACCTTGTTCTCAGGTATTTGGTATAGTTTTATATCTTATTTATACTTGAATTATCAAATAAATTATTAACAGTACATCGCGATAGCAGTCACGAAGTTTTGTGTTAGAATTATACAAAACTCAGCATGGAAGGTTATAGTTAAAGATGGTTATCTTTTTAGGATCACTTCGTACTATTTTAGCGGTTCGGTTCTAAAGACGTTTTTGCTAGTAGGGTAAACTGATCTGCGAAATCTGGCAAACGATACATTTTACGCAGTAACATGGGGTATAATTATATAGTTGAATGGTTCAGTCTGACTGTCGTACAGTTTGTCACAGCTTACGTTATTGTCAAAACGGAAAGAAAATGTAAATTTGAAACAAGAATTTGTATGTGTTCAGATCACGGCCAATGAAACTGGGACTTACTTATTACTTACTTACTCCCTTCATTCTTTTCTTACTTACTTATTTACTTACTTACTCCATGCAGCAGAGTCCTTCTTGAGAAGCTAACCGATTTTCAGCTAGTCAAGAAATTCTCCGCATTTTATGGAACCCGAAGGTTCATTACCGCATTCACAAGTGCCCGCCACCTGTCCCTATCCTGAGCCAAATCGACCCAGCCCTTGCCCCCACATCGCAATTCCTGAAGATCCCTCTTCATATTATCCTCCCATCTATGCCTGGGTCTTCCAAGTTTTTAAAATACATAAAATTAAAAATCACTCCGACATGTTTCGGATCGTATGCGATCCATCATCAGAGAGTGTAGAGCTGTACTTGACTGAAATTCGTAGTGGTTCACTGATGTTTGTCGTGTGGTTGGTCGGTGTTTGGCAGTGTAATTTTGAACCAGTGGTGTGTGTCTGTGTCTGTGTATGGTACGACGGTCTGAGAGCTCTTAGACCGTCGTACCATACACGCACACACAAACACACCACTGTTTCAAAATTACGCTGCCAAACACCGACCAAGCACACGACAAACGTCAGTGAACCACCATGAATTTCAGTCAAGTACAGCTTTATAATCCCTGATGATGGATCGCATACGATCCGAAACACGTCGGAGTGATTTTTAATTTTATGCCTTTTAAAATTTTTATAAACTTAGATTTTGACTTCTAAGTTTTGTATAATTAAGTGCATTTAGTCGGCTAATAAAATTGATTGACAGTAACCACTGAAGTTTAAGTTGTTAAGGCCCCTGTCGAATCTTTTGCCTGTCAGTGACAGCCAGTTGTGATGCACAGTGTTACTTATTGCTGCTATATTCCTCTATTAAAGTGCATGACAACAGAAAGCAGCCTACAAGAGGCAGCACAATATACACAGAAAAGATAAAACTAAACTTAACCGATTATGTAACAATAATTTCTCAATAAACATAAACGGCTTTACTGGAAGACAGTAGAAACTTTAATATAACAATTTTCTTATAATATTACATAATCTTATTATGCTCCATATTATTCATTGCATACCTGAATTACATATGCGGCCACATTTTACTAATTATTAGATTTTACCATAATAACACATTGCTATATTGTATTTTATCAGTTCAATAATTCGTAACTTTAGCTTACGCAACTGTAAGCTCCCTGAATATGGTTAAGAACACCGAAAAATGTCGCAGTAATTTTACTATTAATTTTATACTACTTCTATGTGTATATTTTGGTAAACCAATAAACATTAATTAATCAAAATGCCCGGTATTGACATAAAAATAGAATTTTTAACTTTAAGCCTGGTTTTATACATAATAAACAGTGGGCTTGAAACGATTAGAAACACCAAAGAACTCCTTTGTAGGTAGGTTTCACCCTTTCACAGGCCACGAAGGCCCTTAGGGAGAGTAGAGGTATAGCTCTGCTCTATTTTAGACCTCTGCACTAGAAGGGGGTGAGGGGTCAGCGTCACGCCCCGGCCGCACCATACCCCCCGGAAAGACCCGGTACCCATTTTACAGGAGGCTGGGTGGGCCTCAGGGCCGGTCTGGACTTGGTGCGGAAAATCTCGCCCCACCCGGATCGATCCTCGGACCGTCCAGCCCGTAGGCAGTCGCTATACCGATTACGCTACCCGGCCCACAGAACCCCTTTCTATTCTGCCTAATAAAGGCTGCGTAATTTGTATCACATGTGAGGAACCTTCAGGTACTGCAGTTCGGGAATTTAGGGTCATACAGTGTGAGCAAAAATGTTCTTCACCATTAGGATGCAGTATTTTATACTTAAGTAGTCGCGCAAGATATGACGTCATAACTTCCTGACGCTGAAGTGTAACTTTGTGTTTACAATCGGTGTCATTTAGTGTCTGGAGGTCCGTGTGTTCGTCTCGAAACAGGACTTGGTAAAGACAAAGATCATTCTCTTTGTGGAATGCGCTACAAAAATACGGGTATTTGTTGCAAGGCGCTGTTAAAATCAGTGTCTTCGCGTCTCTCCTAATCCAACCAATATTCGCTTTTGTGTAAGAAAACACTGTAGATAAGTGAACGTCTAACATCACCCGTTTACGTGGTAAATATATATACCACCCAATCTGAAGTTCAAGAAATCCGCAGTTTCTTCATTTTTCATATGATTCTCACAACTAATTTAGATTTTACTGGTATTCCGAACTTCTGGGATGCGATACTGTGTTACTGAAAAATTGTAATGTTAAAGATAAAGGCAATATGTTCTTTCGAAACGTCGGGAACCGTATAACCAGCGAGCTATCGTCGTAAACCAGAAGAACTGTTGGAAGCTCCAAACCGACTAGAGTTTACTGCCCTCAACAAAATTACTCTGTGACTTTGGTAATGGAGAAGAAATTTGTTTACTCTGAGGTGGGAACCGAGTCTTTATACGTTATGAAGACCAATATCAGGCTGCAGGAACCGTGTCCTGACCGCGGCGGTTAGTCGCCGGACTCTCAAATTTGAGGTCCATTTTCGAACCTGCAATATCCCGTTTGAGATTTCTAGTAGAAAAATTGGCAGTGGGACACATTTTTCTCTGATAACGTATGTTGTCCCCCGTCGGTATTGTGCCATCAACCTTACATTCTCGTCTTTATCTACATGCCGCTTTTGTCAGAAGGAGAAGCGGGCGAAGCGTAAATATCTTCTAAAAACAGGAAAGATCTTTCCGATATCGAGGGACATTACACATGAAATTACCTTCTTATCAGAATTTAAAGTGTTAGAAATAACCCTTTAAGGACGAAACTGTATCTGTCGTATTTAAAGACCCAGTCCGTACCGCGCAGTAAACAATCTCTGCCTTGGTTATAAAAACCGGCAAGTTATTGTTGTATGGAGAAAAAATCGCTGTTTGTTCTGAGATCCACGCAAAACACAATAAATGCATTGTGGGCGGAACGCAGAATTTATGAATGAAAAAGCTGGATGTACATAACGTATGTCTTAGTCTCTAAAACGTATTGAGTCAATTAATGATACTGAATAGTGTTAATGATATTACCCCAAAATTCAAGGACTGTGTTTCAATTTCTCCTCCGCCAGACAAACTACTCTTCAGAATTCATAACAGTGGCGACTGCTCAAGAATGTTTCGGTTTTATCTCTATTAACGACCGGAGTGGCGGTCTGCTTCCAAGTTTTAATTACATCCTTCCATTTAAGTCCATAGATTTGAGGGTTAATTTGACGTGAGGGGAGAGCCTGATGACGGTTAGGGTAGCAACCCTGCTATTTGTCCCACCAAATGGCCGACCCTCCTGGTAATTTAAATTCACAACGTCAGCACCTCGTGCTGTCCCTCTGGGGTTCTCTGGCTGGTTTTTGTGTGAATATCACAGCGACAGAGAACTAGCTGCTTAATATTTTGGTCAATTGATTCGCCATTGGGTTATCATGTCATTTGACAACGCTCCTGCATTTGCCTAGATTATTTCCACAGTCCAGTGGTACCCAAATTTTCGAGAATGCAGACCAAATTTGAATTTAAAATTTCGCGAATTCCTCTATATTAATATTTATATTTGAGATTCCGCTATTTGAGAAAATATATAATGGGAGAAAATATAATTTCAGATTCGCAACAAATTCGTTCACATTTTAGTTTTGATGATGATGATGATGATGATAATAATAATAATAATAATAATAATAATAATAATTCAATCTCTTTCACTAAAGTGAATAATAAAAGCCGAAATGCGAATTACAGAATTAGCGAGAAATAATTTCAGCAGAAAGTACACAAATACGACGCACAAAAACTCAACGTTGTATGCTTTCTTCTAGGTAATTCCCCGGCGTATCAATTTTATATGCCGACGTTTCGGAACACTCTGTTCCATCTTCATAGGCAGGTAGGTGTACCTGCCTATGAATATGGAAGAGATAGAGTGTTCCGAAACGTCGGCATATAAAATTCAGACGCCGGGGAATTACCCAGAAGAAAGCATACAGCATCCAGAACACGGCGAAAGTTTGAAATCAAGAAAAACTCAACAATTAATAAAAATGGATCTATGACTTCGATTTAATCACATATTATACAAATAATTAAAGCTGTAACACAAATGAAGCCTGTCCCAGTGGCCGCGCGGTCTAAGGCTTAGGTCTGCGGGCGCTCGCCTGCTGAGATTGTGGGTTCGAATCCCACCGGGAGCATGCACGTTTGTCTGTTGTGATTATTGTGTTTTGTCAGGTAGGGGTCTCGGCGACGAGCTGATCACTCGTCCAGAGGAGTCCTACTGACTGTGGCGCGTCGTTTTTTGTGATCTAGAAACCTCGTGAATAAGGAGGCCCTTTTTGTGAAATGTGGGTTTTGTAATTGTGGGTATGTGTATGTGTGGGTTTTGTAATGTGTGGGTATGTGTATATGTGGGTTTTGTAATGTGTGTGTGTGTGTGTGGTGGGGGGGGGTGTTTTGGCAATATGTGTACTTGTATTTACTGTGTTTTGTGTTGTTTGTTTTGTGTTTTTTATTATTTTGTTTATGTATATTTATTCTTATTCGTTTGATATGTTCTAGTTTCAGGACTACTGCCACCGAGTGACAACTCACTTGCAGTTAGTAATAATAATAATAATAATAATAAACTGCGGATATTTTCCAGCTTTTTGGGATCAGATTTCGTAATGGTGTTCCAGATAGGCGAGGCATATTGCATTTTAGATGTAACTGAGTTGTAGTGTAACAATAATGAACAGTGAACTGTGGAAATAGAGTGGGTCAGCATATGTACAGTCGTAATGTTTTGCGTGATTGTGAAAATATGCAGTCAACATGGTGATGATCGTACAGTTTGGAATGCTAATATGCTGCTTGAATCAGAACGAGTTATACCTTTGTGGCAGAACTGGTAATTGTAATTAATTGTATTAATTTTCCCTGCAAGTATAATTGCACTAGTTATATCGATATGAAGTTTTACAGGTCAACGAAACAACAACAACAACAACAATTGGAATCGATATCAATTTGTGAATAATAATTCAGTTCAATTCGATGGGCATTTATTAACATGCAGGCTTAACAGCTCCAGTTTCTATTGTAAAGTCAGTACAAAGACGCAAATAAAACACAAAATAGACAACAAACATAGAGAAAAGAAAACAACAAACAAACAAAACAAAAATATTATAGGAAACTCGATATAAAGTACTATGGCAAAAGCTTTAAACCCAGAAGAAAAAACCCAGACAATTTGATATAAAAATACTACAGATTAGCGCAGAATCTGTCTTAAAGACGCAGTCGGTTTCCTAGTGATATCGACGCCTTTGCACAAAAGGTTAGCAGCAGAAACACATCTAGCGGACGGAGGGTTTTTGCAAGTAGCAGTAAACAGGGAGGAATTTCTGAGATTACAAGGGACAACTGGAATACCGGTAATATCCAAAAGGGGGGGCCAAATTTTATACGTGAATAAACAGAAATAAAAAAACAGCGCATCAAGATAAAGTTTTCGGTTGTGCAGAGTACGAATCTTTAGAAATTTAAGGAAATCCTCGTAAGTAACGCCGTCTTAGGCCAATAAATGATATTGATACAGGGCTACCAACTGCCGCTGAATGCGTTCCAGATTTTTGGGGTCAGTAGACGTTACAGAATTCCGTACAGTTGAGGCATACTCAATAATAATAATAATAATAATAATATTGTTAATAATAATAATAATAACAAAAGAAGAAAAAACTGTATGGAAAAGCAAGGCTTGCTGGGAAGTTATGATAATTCTGAGGGTCCTTGAAAGAAGGTCTTTTGAGGTACGTGGCCCAGAGACTGAGAGCCACTCTTAATATCTGACTGGATAGAAATATCGTCATGAATTGTAAGACTGTAGAGACTTGAACCCTGTCATTGTAAGCAGTAAATCGCTGCTGCATGCTGAAAATATTTAATAAGTCTTCAGAGTCTGCAGAATCTTCAGATCTGCAAATTAAGTGTTGTAGTGCTTTAGTCTTGTGATTATGAGAACAAAAAATCTTTCTGTCACGTTAGGTGGCTACACTGTCGTAGTTCGAACTGAGTCCCTTCTGAATGCGTGCCTGTAGCGGCATAACTGCGAATGGTGAAGGCGGTAAAGTGACAGGCGTCGCGAACACAGACTTTAGGAAGGAAACTGGACAGAACGGAAACTTGTTCAGCAAAAAGCATGGACAGGATCTGGAGTAAAAAAATATAAAACCACCTTTAATGAAAGGAAACTCTCTCACATGGAAACGGAAAGAAAGGGCAAGATTTTTTTCTTTAATTGTCTCGTTTAACAAAGCTGTCTGTTGCAAAGATATCTTACTGCCTTTGATAGATTAATGAATGTGTGTGGAGCATTGGTTGAATGATGCTGACTGGAGAACACGGAGAAAAGCCTGTTTTAATGTCATTTCATCCACCACAAATCCCACATGTAATGTTCTGGGATGGAGCCGGGACCCTCATGGTGGGATGCCGGCGTCTAACCAACCTACGCCATGACACAGCCGAACACAATACTTCAGCCGTAACGGACATGATGGTGGCCTTCAAACAACTATATTAGACCGTTCGTTTCATTTCTGACCTCATCTACCGCACTTAACGCATCGGAGTGACAGAACGTACGTTTGATATGACACGGAGATGTTCGAGCGAGCAGCCAGAACAAAAACAAAGGCAAACCGAATCGTGCGAGAGTGAAGAATAAGAAGAACATGCATCACGCAATGTTCTTATTCTTGTTCTCCTTTCGGGAAACCTAAATTAGACGACAAGACAATCCTAGAGCACCTGCCACGATGCACAACGGCAAAAAACTACAGATTGTTATAATGTGAACTGGAGACCTCTATTTGACATCCAGTACGAATATAGTTTTTAATTCGACCTCAGAACCGTACGTGACAACAACTTACCCCTTCTCCCACACCCTCCCCGTTTTGAACCGTGACTTAATACGTTACTCCCCAAAAGTAATTAATTTTTTAATAGAAAATGCTCGATTTGATTGCGCTTCCCAGTTTCTACCTCATTTGACCAACATAAACGTTTTAGGTTTTTAATTATTTTATCTCTCTTAGCATGAAGGGATCCCAAAATGCATAGCATTTTATGGACTCAGCTGTAAAACAAGGCCTGAAGATGACCTGCATATAGGTCGAAACATGTAGCCTATGACATAATACAATAAATAATTTGTGCCCGACTTACCACTGTATCTACTTTATTAATAATTCAGAAACCAATAATTTGAAACTTTTAGCAATAAATCAAAAATATTAAATGTGTCTACTTTCATAAATAAATTCTATGCTGTCACACAAATTCTACCAAAAGAGGTCGAACAGCCGTACCGGCTGTTCGCCCTCTTTTGGTAGAATTTGTGTGGTAAGTCGGGCACAAATAATTTATTGTATTATGTCATAGGCTACATGTTTCGACCTATATGCAGGTCATTTTCAGGCCTTCTTTTACAGGTGAGTCTATAAAATGCTATGCATTTTGGGATCCCTTCATGCTAAGAGAGATAAAATAATTAAAAACATAAAACTTTTATGTTGGTCAGAAACTGGGAACGCCGTATTTAAGACGATGAGAGCTGTGTTTTTACTTCTAGCTGGTGACACTTTAGATGTGGTGATCTTCTATCGTGTTTGGATGCCTTGTATTATGCGCTGTGTTCTTGACGCGCGTCTTGCTTTGTTGTATTTTGTGGTTGTGGTACGCGTGTTTTCTAGAGCTTGAAAAGGGAATGGTACTCTGTGTATTTATTCCTGAAATTGTGATGGAATGTTAAGTTGTGCTTTAGTTGGGTAGATTATTTACTGTAAAATAATATTATATTGTATAGTTGTGACTCACGTCACAACACATGAGTTTGAATTCAGTTACAAGACTGAAGGCTCAAAAGCAACGAAAAGTCTAAATAGAGTCTGATGTTGTTGTGCCACTAACACGTTAGGGTTAATTTCATCTTTGTAATGCTTTAACTTTCTACTTAGATCATGGAGTAAATTTGTTGGCTGCATTAAATATTTAGTTTGCAAGACACTGTTCATGTACTGCTATAATGCTATTCAGTTTCTGTTCATTTCTGTGCCGATTCCACAGAATGATAACAAATTAGCAAATCATCACTGATATGCAATGTACTCGTAACTTACATTTGAAGGAAAAGAGATAACTAACAAATGTTCAACATCTGACCGTCAATTTCAGATTAGTAACAGAGTGAAAGGGAGAAAACTGCATGTGATATTCAGAATAGACTTGCACACCTGATAAGGTTGTTTGATACACAAAAACCGAAGACCAAGTGATTATGTAAAACTGCATGAAGATCAATATCTTGTCTTCTAAACAAATCTACATAGTTCGCCTCTACAGACAAATTTTGAACTCACCAGCACCTAGCAGGACAATGTTTGAAATAATAATAATAATAATAATAAATCATAAACCAAACACGGTATGACCACGTACCAAAATCAGTCGAAATAAGTCCTGAAAGTAAGGTATCCACAGTATGGAACTAACATGTTCAAACCGACAGAACCATCCCTAACAATAAACGGACAATATAATGAGTGATAATGATAAAGGAACATGTGTGTTAATTGATGTTACAATTCCTGGAGACAGAAATGTGATCAAGAAAGAAGCCGAGAAGATTGTAAAATATAAAGACCTCATAATAGAAATTCAGAACATGTGGAATGTGAAAGCAAAAGTGATACCGGTAATAATAGGGGCGACTGGAACCATTTCAAAATCACTCAGACAATACTTGAGAAATATATCGGGATAAGCGCGAAATTAAGGAAATGCAAAAAAATAGCCGTATTGGGCACTGTACACATATTGCGGGAAGTGCTGACGTAAAAGTACAGAACATATTTCATGGGCTAAATAACATTACGTGTAGCGCAGATTGTAAATACAGAACAGCTGCAACACTTTATACCGTAGGAACGTGGTTTTTTCAGGTATATAATTGTAAATACCGTGCATGAAGGGGATAACAGGGATGATGATGATGATGATAATAATAATAATAAGTTGTGTCTGGTCACATGATGAAGGCAGCAGTGTAACTCCACTCATTTACTAACTTCGACACTAAACGGAAGTGAGTGGTTAGGTTCACGCCACGGCCTCTTTACCCCCGGCGGAAGAACCCCGGTACCCATTGAATAGGAAGCTGTGTAGGCCCCAGCGTCGGTCTGGTCGTTTTGGAAAAGATAAAAATTGTCTCAACCGGGAAACGAAACCCGACCCTTCCAGCTGTGCCAGTAGTTATACCGACTGTGCCCAACCGGCTCCGTAATAATAGTAATAATAATAATAATAATACAAAAGAAACAGATAAACTAAGCAAACACAAACACCTGGAGATTGAGGGCAGCAAGATGTGGAAAGTGAGGACAAAAATTGTGCCAGTTATAATTGG
>Ga0209629_10003833_pt1 | contig 10942 bp, 7 predicted proteins | sample TergutCu122P5_FD_187286 | JGI IMG/M metagenome (GOLD analysis project Ga0209629, IMG submission 187286) | Cubitermes ugandensis P5 segment gut microbial communities from Kakamega Forest, Kenya - Cu122 P5 (SPAdes) (version 2) | ecosystem: Host-associated > Arthropoda: Insects > Digestive system >... | reverse complement strand
CGATTTGGCATCAAGTGTTGATACGGCGGGGCATGCTTATGATCGTCCGTGGACTTTGTTTAATACATCCTTTACAGAATTGAAAACGCGCTTGTTGTATTGGGGAGGGGATGCAAGAAACGGGGAAGGCGAGACGGTCTTTCTGAATGCCCCGGAGTTGAACGTCGCTGACCCGAAGAACGATCCCACCGGCCTGCCAAGGTATATCAACATGGATGTGTATGCGGTATGGTATGCCGGCCTTGAAAATACCACAACAGGAGACCCGATCACAATAACAGTGAATACTTATAAAGGTGGTAAGATGATGCAGCCTGGCACCAATATTCCTGCTGAGAACTTATACTTAACCAATTTTTATAATGTGGATGCCGCGCTGAGTTCGCTGACGTTGCAAAGTCAATTGAACCCTCCTGATTTCATCCAAACTTACACTTTTAATTGTAAGAGACAATCAAGTGATTGGCTGAATTTTAGAACCAAATTCCACTACATGGCTACAGTCAGGTATGATCGCTACAGACACAATGCCCGTGTAATCTGGAATTTGATTGCCCCTGCATCTGCATCTATTCAGACAGTTCCATATACGCCTACGCCTAAACCGCATTAATCTGACTTAAAATAACCTTGGTTGAGCGTAATTCCCCCTACGATTAAGAAATCGTAGGGGGAATTACGCTCAATCGCTTCTCCTAATACAAAAAACAGGCTGCCCCGGATTGGAGCAGCCTGTTTTTATTGATGCGTTGTGATAAATCTTATTCAGGCAGACAGCCCGGACAGTTGTCCTTGTTAGGACAGTTGTCAACAACACAACTTTGAGCAACAACTACATCTCCAAAATCGACAGTGATGTCTTTTTCGGTTTCGGTAAGTTCCACCGTTGTCTCTGTAATTTTTTCAGAGCCAACCCAAAGTTCGACTGTGTATTTGCCTAACGGAAGGTCAGTCGTTGTTGTCATTTCTTCACCGCCTTCATTGCGCACAACAAATATGGGAGTAGCGTTTTCTAAAGTGTGAGTGTCTTTATCCACACTGGCTAATTTACAACCGACAATTTCGTCAGTTTGATAACTCCAACTGATCGATTGGAAATGAACGTAAAGATAGCCGTCACCTGTATAAGCAGGTTGGTTGTCTTGATTGCCACTGCTTACCATTGTTTTAATCGGGCCATACACATGACTAACTGTACTGTGGGATGGCGCTCTAAAGTCTTGCTGCGATGGAACTGCATCAAAGCCTACTGCGCCAATAGAAGCGGAAGTAATTCTTTCGTCAAGGACAATATAGAATCCGTCTTCTCTTTCTTCAACTGTATAGAAGAAATCAATAGGTCTGTTGTTTGGACTTGAGTCAGCAATTTGTTGTTTACCTGCGGCCGCCTTAATATAGGTTTGCCCATTGCCAAATGGGGTAGAAGACAAGGTCACCAATGTACCTTCGCGTGTGCCGGCTTCAACTTTGTAAACAGGATCGTGATGTTGAGTTGTCACTGTTTCCTGAAGGTTGGCAGTTGCCTTGATGCTACCTTTAGCGGCAGGTTTCAATTTATTCACAAACTGATTGTTACCACCACCTTTTGCAACTTCAAACTTACATGCGAAGATTAAACCGGCGGGGTTGTTCGTCTGGTCATACTTGCCCTGAGGATACGCCTCGCTTACACATGCGTCATTGTTGGCAGCAGTAATCTTGATGACGTTTGAGCCCGACTTCAAGAAGTCCTTAATATCAATTTTGTAAACATGAGACCAATGCTCGATTAAATCGCCAAAGTCATTGTCCGAGAAACTGCTGAATTTGTAGTTGTCTCCGGGAACGATTCCTGTTGCATTAAAAGATTTTTCTGTATAACCGGCCATTTTTCCATTCACAAAAACTACGGCTGCATTGTCGGCTGCAAAATAGAGCCATACATGGTCGTCCACAATTGTACCGTCAATATTGACATTATTGATATAAACAATTGATTCGGATCCTGTTACTCCATAATCCCATGAAGTTGCACGATCCCATATCCATGTCGGCGCCACACCGTTAACTGTAATCGCCATCATGGCGGCAAGATCATCCTTATTTTGCATTTGGCTTTCCCAGAATGCTTTAATTGGCAAACCGTTTATATTCCAACTATCGGATGGGTCAACGATTTTAGCGTCTGAAGGACGCTCGGAACTGTTAAACGTAATTGTCTGGTTTGCGGCAAATTCTTCTGCTGATGCCACTTCAAACAATTCTCCCGAAACAGTCTCTTTCACGGTATATTTCTGGCCGGGGATTATTTTTTCACTTTCAAAGGTAACAATGCCGTTAACGGCTTTTACGCCAGTCATAATTACATCATCGCCATTATAAAGATCAAATGAGAAAGCGTCCCAGTCAGTCCAGTCCACCACTTTGCCGTCTGCATCCTCAACAGTTTTGACGAACGAAATCTTGCCTTTTACAACAGGCGTGTCAGTAATGACGGGCGTGTCGTCTTCCGGAGGAATCGTCTTTCCCTGCCATTCGCTCAAAAATACCATATTGATATTTTTGTTGTTATATACCTTCGGGATAAAGAACACATAACAGTTATCAGGCGTCTTTGCCTGACCGGGTTGCACGGCAATCTTGAAATCCCAGAAGGTGTTCGATTCTTTTGAAGTCAATACAAAGCTTTCATAAACATCAAATACTTCGGCTGCGACTTTCAGATAACCGTTGTCTTTCTGTTTGGCATCCCAGATAAAATAGATTCCGGGAAAATCTGCACTGTGTGCATTCGACGGAATCTTGACGCCCGAAGCATTTTTCCGGGTGTCATTCTTGACGGCGTCAATATTTTGACTGACTGCTTTGTCGGCGTCGCCTTTCCACACAACTGTGGAAACAGCGCCATTTTTAAGACCTGCACCGTCATTTCCTCCGACCTGATCAATCAGGTCCGTACTGCAAGCGCTGAAAAACCATAACAGCGCCGCCATTGAACATAAACTTTTAAGTTTCATAAGCATTAAAGTGTAATAAGTTAGTAATTAAGTTATTTATTATAATATGTTTATATTTCATCATTCAAAAATATACCGCAAATGTATATACAAAATTTTTCTTCAACATCATCAAAACCGGAGCAATCCACCAAACGGTATCTGCTGTCCACCAAACGGGTGTTTTTACCCACGAAATGACTTTTATCCACGAAGGAGAACAGCGCGCGTTCCTCATTTTTTTGCCTTTTTACCGATTGTATCTTTTGCTTATGATCTGAATCGGGTGGTAAGTCAAATGTGAAAAAAAATTATGCTCACAAAGGTATTATAAACTTTATTATATAACAATAACTAAATATCCACTACTTGGAGAAAAGTATCCACTATTTGGAAAATGTAAGCAGATGCCCTTTAAAACCCCTTGTTGAGCGGAGTTCGCTGTTGTTTTTGTAGAGACGCGATTAATCGCGTCTCTACGTGGCGTCCTCGCTATGCTGTGGTTAAAAGCAAAGCACCTGCTTTGCGTTTTGCAAGCGTGGACGCTTTGTCTTATTTTCGACGTAGCGGGACGCTACGCCAAGCTCTGGATAGTTTCGGCGATGGGCGAAAGTCATCCGCATCTTTATTTTATTGTTTCGGCGATGGGCGAAAGTCATTTTCACTGCTATTTTGCTGTTTCGCCCATGGGCGAAAGTATGTTTCACTGCTGCGGCGAGGTTTCGGCAGCAGGCGAAAGTCGTTTTCACTGCTGTTTTGCTGTTTCGGCGGTGGACGGGGGTACTGTTGCAGTGGAATCGGCGGAGGCTTTTTCCGAGATGGGGATGACGGCTTGAGGGTTGAAGATACGGTAGCGGGTTAAGGTCTGGTTGGCTTCAAAGCCGACGCCGGTATTGACAAAGTCGCCTTGTGTGATGCGGATGAACCGGTCGGAATAGACTTTTTCTCCTTTCTGGTCCCAAAAAAGCAGGGAAGTCTCAAATTGCTGCCCTTCACGGTTGACGGCAACTACATTGCTGACCAACTTCCATAACTGTTTTTTTGTATAATAATAAGCCGTATCTGCATCAAATCTGGCGGAAACGGTGAATAACGAATCAAACTGCTCGCCATGCACTTTTTCAGGAAAATACCAGTAAGGATCCGAAGCTTCCTCAAATATATACCACTCTTTGGCTTCGGCCCTGAACCGCGTGACGCCTGAGTCGGAGACGAACATGATGACGTCTGTCGATTTAACTGTATAGGAAGTCTCTTTGTTGAACACAATATCGACCATCTCTTTGGCGTCTTGATGGCACGCATTGCAGAAGAAAAGAGGCAATGCGATCGCCAGCCAAATGATCGATTTAGTCAATTCTGAGTTTGAAAAACCAAAATTCATTGAATGTGAAGGATAACGTGAAGCGAAAGTATTGTTCGTCAATGAATGTTTTTGTCTCCGGCGCTACTTTTACATATTCAAATGAAGCGTTGATATAGGAGCGGAGTTCCCCCTTGCGGGTGTCCATCATCGGGAAACCGGCCCCGATGCATACGCCATACTCGTTATAGCCTTTGCCATTAATGCGTAAATAGGAATTACCGTAGTTCAAACCGGCGCGATACCTGACACGACTTAAATACGCCCTTGTGAAATTATTCGGGATATATTCGCCTCCTACGGCTACTTTGAACTTGTCTCTGAAGTATTCATTTGAGCCGTTGAAATGGGCTTTCGACCAGTCCTGGTACGATACATCGGCTGCCAGCAATAATTTATTGTCTTTTTCATACGAAAAGCCCAAACCAATGGTATTGGGAATATCGAATCCCGTATTGCGCACCGTATCAGCGATAAGGATATTCTGGAAATATTCATCGCTCGCAGTCAAGTCATAATAGACAGCATGTAAATTTACCTTTGGAGCATATTTCAGCCCGAACACCATGCGTTGCGTCCGGCTGAGCGGATGCGTATATTGCATGCCAAGGTCGTACTTAAAACTGTTCATATTTGCTTTTTTCCATCTAAAAAGCGTACCAATTTCCGACGACGAATATTGTACCGTGCTATAATGTTCAATGATCCCGAACATGTAGCTTACATTGGCTCCTACGGCCAAGCGTTTTTTCCATAAATCAGCCGACAATCCGATATATACTTCATTTAACCCGCCTTTGCCCGTAAATTTATCTACATGGGCGATATCGTCCTGATCATTCACAACATTAAATGTATAACCGGTATGTGAATAGGGCAGCAGTCCGGCGCTCATGGCAATCCGGCGCGTCAACGGGAATTGCATCGCCAGATACGTCACGTTGCCGTTGAAATTACGGTGCGAATTGTTGGCGTCGTTCAGCAACGACAGTTGGAGCGAGGCGCCTGCGTCAAATAGAAAAGTCAATGAATCCATGCAAGAGTACGATGCAGGATTCATCGGATTTATTTGTTTGGACGAACGCAATCCGTAGCCTATCCCGCCCATCGAACGGCCGGCGCCAAATGATTGATCGGCGATGATGCCATAGCCATATCGCGTATAGGGCGAAAACGTACTGTTTTGCGCCATCATAGATACTTGCAGGCAACCAAGGATTCCGACAAATAAAACTGTTTTTCTAATCTTCAACATTGTATTCTAAAATTCTATTCAGTCCGGTTAATACCAAATTTATGGCTGCAAAGATGGTGTTTTTCAACCGTTTTTCAAAATAAATCGAGTGACCTCCTGTTAAAAAAACATAAAGACCGGGATATTTGCTCCGTAACGTATCGATATATCCATCCATTTCATACACAATCCCGTTCACTACACCAGCCAAAATAGCTGATTCCGTGCTTGTTCCAATCAACGGGACATCCTCCTGCGAGTTCACAAGCGGTAATTGTCTGGTAAACCGGTTCAGCGCTTTAAAACGCGTCGTCATCCCGGGCGAAATGTTTCCGCCGAGGTAGACGCCCGGCGAAACAATGACTTCATACGTAATCGCTGTGCCGGCGTCGATGACCAACAGATCACGTTCCGGCTGCAAGTAGTTGGCTCCTACCGCAACAGCTATTCTGTCCCTGCCCAGAGTGTGCGGCGTCTGATAACGGATTTCTATCGGCAACCGGACGTTTTCATCCAGGAATAAAAAACGTTTCAATCGCTGATTCAAATAGCTAATCAACTCATTGTCACGTCCGATGACCGATGATAAAATCCCCCGTTGCAACGGAAAGCGACTGAAAAGGTGCAACAAGTCAGCTTCCTTCAAATCCTCATACACAGCCGAAAAGATCATCTGCTGCTGATCGTACACAGCCAATTTCGTAGCTGAATTGCCTTGTTCAATGATCAGATTCAATTTGTTATTCCCTTTCTCCTTTGACTTCCATCTTACAATTTGGGGGCTATCTTGAAAGCCACGAATCACACTAATTTTCACGAATTAAAGATTTTTTTATTTCCTTATTCTACTGATTATCAGGATAAAACAATTAGTGTTAATTAGTGTAATTAGTGGCAAAAACACTTTTGAGACAGCCTCCTACTAATAAAATAATTGACTGTCTGTCACCGGCGTAAATCGTTCGGCATCGGCTTTGCGGATACTCACCCGACTGCGCGTCCAGTTGGATGGCCATCCGCCAATAATATGGCTGAGAAATACCACTTTCAATTCGTGTAATCCTTGCGCCAATGCCACCGACCTGTCATTTCGCGAAAAACGCTTGACTTCGCCTTTGTTATTGATTAACAAGACGCCATCAATCCACACCTCCTCCATATCTGAAGAAAAATAATATACGCCATCTTCCTGAATATCAATATATCCGGTAGCGATTGCAGCATAAGGCTTAAAGTCCCGCAAGGATGCGCCGGCTCGTAAGGAATTGTTGATTTCGGCGATGTCCTTGATCGTCGAAGACTTCCATGCAGTAACTCCTGCCAGACCGGAAGATTCCATAAAAGCGCCTTCCGTGACCTGCATCTTGAGGCCGGGCATTTTGTTTTCTACCGTTTTGGCCGGTGCAAGTGTTTGCTTTTCAATATGTATCGTGCGTGTCGGACTCATTTTGCCGGAAGGCAACACAGAACGGATGTTGAGCATAGCCGATGCTGTAAATTCAAGCGGCTGTTCATAGACCGGCGAAGATGGCGTCGGCTCACTTCCATCTGTTGTATAAACCACTTTGACCGGTCTCGAAGTCGTAAAATCCAGGACCGCCCTGTCTGTAAAAGCGACATAATTGCATGACCCGTGAGGTTGTTCCGGTTGCGGGATATAGTAGTTGACGTCGTGACCGTCCAATCTGACGCAAGCATTCACAATTCGTCGTTCAAAATCCTGATAGTCTTTATTTTCCAACTTTGTCCAGCCGGTTTCGGCTACGGCGATCGCACGCGGGAACTCACGGTATTCTCTTAACGCTTCCGTATACATGTATTCAGACCAGGCATTGCACTGAACACCAATCACAAAACGTTCTTTTCCCTTTTCGACCAGCACAGCCGGAACCGGGTTATATTTGTAAACAGATTCGATGGTTGTAAAACCTCCGATAGTAACGGGATTAATCTTATAATCACCTTCATAGCGGTCTAAGTACATGCCGTCATTTTGCGGCGTCATGATAACGTCATGGTCTGTTTCGGCAGCAGCGATGCCTCCCTGTTCGCCACGCCACGACATCACGGTTGCTGTAGGCGACAGTCCGCCTTCGAGGATTTCATCCCAGCCGATGATTTTCTTGCCATATTTGGCCAGTACTTTTTCCATCCGCTGCACAAAGTAACTTTGCAGGCGCTCCTCAGCCGAATGACCGTCTTTTGCAAACAACCCTTCTTTACGGATGCGTTGCTGACAGAGCGGACAATGCTCCCACTCTACTTTCGGACATTCGTCGCCACCGATATGGATGTATTCGCTGGGGAATAGCTCAACGATTTCTTTGAACACGTTTTCCAAAAACTCGAAAGTATGTTCTTTACCGGCGCAAAAGACAATGTCCTCGACGCCCCAAACGATTCGCGGCGTTCCCTGCTCCGCTTTACAGGACAGTTCGGGATAGGCAGCGATGGCCGCCATGCCGTGTCCGGGCAGTTCAATCTCAGGAATGACAGTGATGAAACGTTCGGCTGCATACTTGACAATTTCCTTTATATCTTCCTGCGTATAGTAACCACCGTATTCATTTCCTTCACCTTCAATGCGTTTGGAGCCTATCTCGGTGAGTTTGGGATATTGTTTGATTTCGATGCGCCAGCCCTGGTCATCCGTCAGATGAAAATGCAAGCGGTTCATCTTGAACATGGCCATCACATCAAGATGCTTTTTCACCGCATCGACCGTCATGAAATGGCGACAGGGGTCTAACATCATCCCGCGATACCCGAAGCGCGGTTCATCTTTGATGGTCACGCAAGGCGCCTTCCAGGCTATTCTATTTACAGGAGTCTGACTTTCAATCTCTGCCGGAAATAATTGCAGGAATGTTTGCATCCCGTAAAAAATCCCCTGCGCCGTTTTTGCCTTGACTGTCACCCGGTTTTTGGCAACTTCCAACGTGTAGCCTTCGTTATTGACATTCAATGCAGGGTCGATGGAAAGCGTGATCACATTGGATGTTTGTTCCGTATCGCTCACTTTCAACTCAAAGCCGGTTGAAAGTTTGATTTTTTGCGCCATAAAGTCGGCTACTTTTCGTACTTCCATGTCAGATACGACAAAGGATGTATTTTTCCTCAATGCGAAGAATCCGTCGCTCTGGGTCAATTCCATCGGCTTCGGAATGATATTTATTCCCTGATTATAGGGCGCTTGGGTCTTGTTTGCATTTTCATCGCATCCAACCCACACCAAAAGACAGAGTGTCAAACAAGCTGCAATTGCTTTTTTCATATTTTTATAATTTGTTGAGAAAATATAACATTTATTACCATGCAAATATCGGATAGTCTTGCATGGTGGCGTTTACTTTTTCGCGAACGGCTGCGATGGTCCGGTCAGATTCCGGATTGGCCAGCACGGCGTCAATCATTTCCACAATTTCACCCATCAGCGCTTCTTTGGCGCCACGCGTCGAAATGGCCGGCGTGCCTACCCTGATGCCTGACGTCAGAAATGCTGAACGGCTGTCGAAAGGCACCATATTTTTATTGACCGTGATATCGGCTGCTACGAGGGCTTTCTCAGCTACTTTTCCGGTCAGTTCAGGATATTTCGTGCGCAAGTCAATCAACATGCTATGGTTGTCGGTGCCATCGGAAATAATCTTATATCCTTTTGCCATAAACGCTTGCGCCATTGCAGCCGCATTTATCTTCACCTGTTGCTGATAGATGCTGAATTCAGGTTCAAGCGCTTCACCGAAGGCAATGGCCTTAGCAGCAATGATATGCTCCAGCGGACCGCCCTGGATCCCCGGGAATACAGCAGAATCAAGGAGTTGCGACATCATCTTGATTTCACCTTTTGGCGTCGTCTTTCCCCATGGATTCTCAAAGTCTTTGCCTATCAGGATAATACCTCCACGCGGGCCACGCAATGTTTTATGGGTGGTAGAGGTGACAATATGTGCATATTCCAACGGATTATTCAGCAGACCGGCAGCGATTAAGCCGGCAGGGTGAGCCATGTCGATCATCAACAACGCCCCTACCTGGTCGGCAATCTGCCGCATCCGTTTATAGTCCCATTCACGCGAGTAGGCAGAGCCTCCGCCAATGATCAGCTTCGGTTTTTCGCGGAGCGCCACTTGTTCCATCTGGTCGTAGTCTACGCGACCGGTGGCTTCGTTGACGTTGTATTCCGTTGCATGATAGAGGATTCCGGAAATGTTGACGGGTGATCCGTGCGAAAGGTGTCCGCCGTGCGAAAGGTTCAATCCGAGGAATGTATCGCCCGGATTGAGCGTTGCGATAAATACAGCGGTGTTGGCCTGCGCGCCGGAATGTGGTTGCACATTGACCCATTCGGCGTGAAACAACTGTTTCAGTCGCTCGATGGCTAACGATTCGCTCTCGTCGACCACTTCGCAGCCGCCGTAATAACGCTTGCCGGGATAGCCTTCGGCATACTTGTTCGTCAAGCAACTGCCGGCAGCCTGCATCACCTGTTCGCTTACAAAATTTTCTGACGCAATCAACTCAATCCCTTTTAATTGGCGTTGATGTTCCCTTTCAATGATTTCAAAAATAACGTTATCTTTTTTCATCTTTTTTGAATTAATTTATGGCACAAAAGTAAGAAAAAAACAGTTGTATTCAGCATAAGATAGTGAAGACTTATCATTTTTTTTGGAATTACGCTTGGTTTGCAATATATTTGCAGATTATTAGTCCATTATTATGGGTCATGAATGAAATTGAATCAAGGATAAAAGCGCTTCGCGAGGAATTGGAACAGCATAATTATGACTATTATATGCTGTCGATGCCTGTTATCTCCGACCGTTTGTACGACGAAAAGATGCGTGAATTGCAGGATTTGGAAAAAAAATATGCCGAATATGCCGATCCGGATTCGCCGACACAACGCGTCGGGAGCGACCTGTCAAAGGAGTTCGCACAAGTTGCCCATCGCTATCCCATGCTATCCTTGGGAAATACTTATTCGAAGGGCGAAATCACTGATTTTTACGAGCGTATCAGCCGTGCGTTGAACGAGCCTTTCGAAATCGTTGCCGAATTGAAATACGACGGCACATCAATCTCCCTGATTTACGAAAATGGAAGGCTGGCAAAGGCTGTGACACGGGGAGATGGCGTCAGAGGGGATGATGTGACGTCCAATGTGCGCACCATCCATTCGATCCCGATAAAATTAGCGGGCGAAGGATATCCTGCTCATTTTGAGATACGTGGCGAGATATTACTCCCCTGGTCGGAATTTGAGCGGTTGAATAAGGAGCGTGAAGAACAGGAAGAACCATTGTTCGCCAATCCGCGCAATGCAGCCTCCGGCACGCTGAAACTGTTGAATCCGGAGATCGTAGC